>ERZ1026882.38-NODE-38-length-125366-cov-63.273017_pt1 | contig 125366 bp, 115 predicted proteins | sample MGYA00380171_ERZ1026882 | MGnify/ENA primary metagenome ERZ1026882 (study PRJEB33269, sample SAMEA4719807) | human gut metagenome | biome: human-associated habitat; feature: organic feature; material: feces | place: Cameroon | collected 2013-10 ...
CACAAGCCAACTTGGTCAACTCAGCAGCCTTGTCGCTGATAGCAGGAGTAATACCACTCCAGTGGAACCACTGAGCACCCTCCATAATCTTGTCGAAATCGAAATCAGATGGATCTGCCTCTGCGATAGAACTATGAGCACGGTCATAGATTACCTTAGAAGGACGCATAGAAGCACCTGTCTCTGCATAATAGAGACCAACACGGTCGCCACCACGAGCAACGAAATCGGTATTCACACCATAACGGCGGAGAGCGTTAACTGCAATCTGACCAATCTCATGCTTAGGCAACTTAGATACGAAGTAAGCCTCATGACCATAGTTAGCTACGCTGACAGCTACGTTAGCCTCACCACCACCAGGGATGATACGGAATGATTCACTCTGGATAAAACGATCATTACCTTCTGGAGACAAACGAAGCATGATCTCACCTAATGTTACAATTTTTGCCATTGCTTGAAATGTTTTTTAATTTGTTTCTTTATAGTTGTTCTTCGAATTCAGTATCAAATAATTTGCATTCTGTTCCGAATATCGTGGCAAAAATAATCATAATTTCTCAAATAACGAAACAAAATCGTGTTTTTTTTTAGTTTTTGTGCAAAAAAGTTGCTGTGCATTCGCACAATTCAATTTTTTATTGTAAATTTGTACCGAATATTCTATATGTGGACGTACACACGGAAAATGGAAGTTCTCTGAATTACCTTCTTCGCACAGTACACAAGAATATCTGCATATATTATATTAATGTACGCACGTGAAAGAAAGTGCATCATGTAAAAGTTAAACAACAATTTGGTAAAAAACCAGCAAACGCTTAAAACATGGCCGAAAAAATAAGAATCAAGGATATCGCCGAAAGGGCGGGCGTATCTGTAGGTACTGTCGATAGAGTTCTTCACGACCGACCTAATGTCTCCAAACCTGCCCGCGAAAAAGTGGAACAGGCGCTCAAGGAGATGAACTATCAGCCAAACATGTATGCCAGTGCTCTGGCATACAACAAATCATATACCTTCTACTTGCTACTTCCAAAGCATGAATCTGAGGCTTACTGGGAGGAGATAGAGGAAGGTGCACGCAAATGTGAGGAAAGCAAACGCGATTTTCACATCAACGTGAAGATCAACTTCTATGAGCGCTCCAACGAGGGGTCTTTCATCGAACAGGGAAAGGCTATCATCGAAGAAAAGCCGGAGGGCGTCATTGTCGTACCTTCATCTCTTGAAATAACCAGAGCGTTTACAGACCAGTTGCATGAGTTGAACATTCCGTTCATCTTACTCGACTCCTACATGCCCGACCTTCGTCCGCTCTCCTTCTTCGGACAGGATTCTTTCTGCAGTGGATTCTTCGCTGCCAAGATGCTCATGATGCTTGCCTTCAAGGAGAAAGAAATCATGCTGATGAGACAGACTAAGGACGGAATCGTGGTCAGCAAGCAGCAGGACAACCGTGAAGTGGGTTTCCGCCACTATATGCACGACCATTTCCCAAGCGTAAAGATCAATGTGCTCGACCTGCCACTCAATGGTTCACGCGCCGAGTTTATGAAGATGCTGGAGAAATACTTCGCTGCCCATCCTGATACACATCATTGCATCACCCTGACCTCGAAGGCTCATATCGTGGGTGACTTCCTGCTGAAGACCAACCGACGGGATGTTCAGATCATGGGATACGATATGGTGGAGAAGAATGCCAGATGTCTGAGAGAAGGAAGCATCTCCTTCCTCATCGCCCAGCATGCCTATATGCAGGGATACAACTGTGTGGAGACGCTCTTCCGGGCACTCGTTCTCAAGAAAAAGGTAACACCGGTCAACTATATGCCTATCGAGTTGCTGATGAAGGAGAACATCGACTTCTACCGCAGAACGCAGTTGTAGGAAGCTTCCGGAGATGTTTTAAAACAAGAATAAATAGAATTTCATGTAATTATAAATTTAAAAAAAACATAACTACAGATGAAACAATCAAGCTTTATAAAAATTAACCCTGCCGACTCGGTAGTGGTTTGCTTGTGCCCTATGAAAAAGGGCGAGACCATCGAAGTAGATGGTAAGTCTATCACCCTCTTGCAGGATACTCCTGCCGGACACAAAGTGCTCATCGATGATGCGCCTGAAGGAAAGGACATCATCAAGTATGGTTACCCTATCGGACATGCTAAGAAAGATCTGAAACAGGGTGAGTGGGTCAACGAGAACAACCTCAAGACCAACCTTGCCGGCACTTTGGAATATACTTACAATCCTGTAGATGAGCAGTTGAACATCGAGAAGGAAGACCGCACTTTCATGGGCTACGTGCGCAAGAATGGTGAGGTAGGTGTAAGAAACGAAATCTGGGTAGTTCCTACCGTAGGCTGCGTGAATGGCGTAGCGGAGAAACTGGTTGAGCAACTCAAGCAAGAAACAAAATGCGAAGGCATTGATGCCATCCACGCTTGGCACCACAACTTCGGCTGCTCTCAGCTCTCTGGCGACCACGAGAATACCCGCAAGGTGCTCCGTGACATCTGCCTCCATCCAAATGCTGGTGCTGTGCTCGTTCTTTCACTCGGATGTGAGAACAACCAGCCTGACGAGTTCATGAAGATGCTCGGTGACTATGACAAGGACCGCATCAAGTTGCTCGTGACCCAGAAGGTGGAAGGCGACGAACTGGAAGTGGGCATGGATATGCTCTGGCAGATCTACGACAAGGCTAAAACTGATAAGCGTCAGGAAGTTCCTGTCAGCAAGTTGCGCGTAGGTTTGAAGTGCGGTGGCTCTGATGGTTTCAGCGGTATTACCGCCAACCCATTGGTAGGTGAGTTCTCTGATTGGCTCGTTGCTCAGGGCGGTACTTCTATCCTTACTGAGGTACCAGAGATGTTCGGTGCAGAGACGATTCTCATGAACCGTTGCGAGAACAAGGAATTGTTCGACAAGACCGTTCACCTCATCAATGATTTCAAGGAATACTTCCTGAGTCATGGCGAACCTGTAGGTGAGAATCCTTCTCCAGGCAACAAGGCGGGCGGTATCTCTACTTTGGAAGATAAGGCTCTCGGTTGTACACAGAAGTGCGGTCGTGCACCAGTCAGCGGTGTATTGCAGTATGGTGACCGTCTGGAGACAAATGGTTTGAACCTCCTTTCAGCACCAGGCAACGACCTCGTAGCAGCTACAGCCTTGGCATCAGCAGGATGCCAGTTGGTTCTCTTCACCACCGGTCGCGGTACCCCATTCGGCACCTTCGTACCAACCATGAAGATTTCTACCAACAGCACCTTGGCAAAGAACAAGCCAAACTGGATTGACTTCAATGCCGGCGAGCTCGTAGAGGGCACTGAGATGAAGGACCTCGTACGCAAGTTCATCGACAAGATCATCTCCATAGCCAGTGGAGAGGAAGCTCGCAACGAGGAGAATGGTTATCGCGAGATTTCCATCTTCAAAAATGGAGTAACACTTTAAAGAAGTGAAGAACGAAGAGTGTAGAGAGAAGAACCCTACACGCTTACTAAATATAAGAAGAATGAGTAATAAGAAAGGATTGTTGGCTTTATCGCCACTGATTTTATTGATAGCAATGATAGCCCTCTTTACGGGATATTCCGCAGAGGAAAGTCATAAGGATACGAGCCTGTCGCTCACCGTGGCATTCATGATTTCAAGCATTTATGCCGTAGCCATCTCGGGCGGTATGCCTATCAGAAAACGCATCGACACCTATAGTCGAGGGGCTGGAGCCAACAACCTCATGCTCATGCTATGGATATATGTGCTGGCTGGTGCATTCGCTGCATCGGCAAAGGCGATGGGAGCAGTAGATGCTACTGTCAACCTTGCCCTGAGCCTGTTGCCAGCCAGCATGATATTACCCGGTCTCTTCCTCGCTGCCTGCTTCATATCGCTATCGATAGGCACCAGCGTGGGAACCATCGTAGCACTCGTGCCCATCGCTGCCGGTCTCGCCCACTCTGTGGATGCTAACCTGGCACTGACCGTAGCCATCATCGTGGGTGGAGCCTACTTTGGCGACAACCTGTCTTTTATCTCAGACACAACGGTCGTAGCTACCCAGACACAAGGTTGCCAGATGAGTGACAAGTTCAGAGTAAATGCCCTCATCGTCATCCCTGCTGCCATCATCATCCTGATCATATATGGAATATTGGGCGCAGGAACCAAGGCACCAACCCATATCGATGCGGTACAATACATGAAGGTTCTACCTTATATAGTAGTACTCGTCACGGCTATCGCAGGCATGAATGTGATGGCAGTGTTGACATTGGGTTCCATTCTCTGCGGCATCATTGGCATCATCGACGGCGGTTACGACATTTTCGGATGGTTTTCTGCCATGGGAAATGGCGTGATAGGAATGGGAGAACTCATCATCATCGCTATGATGGCTGGAGGTATGCTTGAGATCATCCGTGAAAACGGAGGCATCGACTTCATCATCTCCAAGATTACAGCTCATGTAAACAGCAAAAGAGGTGCCGAACTGTCTATCGCTGCCCTCGTCTCAATGGTGAATATCTGTACTGCCAACAATACAGTGGCGATTCTTACCGTGGGAAATATCTCCAAGAAAATTGGTGATAAGTTTGGGGTAGATAACCGCAAAGCAGCAAGCATACTTGATACCTTCTCCTGTACCATACAGGGATTGATACCATACGGAGTGCAGATGCTCTTGGCAGCAGGACTTTCAGGACTCAGTCCGCTCGACATCATCCCTTACCTCTATTATCCAATGGCTATCGGCTTAGCAGCCCTGTTTGCCATTCTCTTCAGATATCCAAGAAGATTCAGTTAAAGAATAAATAGGAAATTCAGTTTCTGGGAGAAGGAAGAATGAAAAAGGAGGAATGAAAGAAAGGAATAAAGGAAGGAATGATTAAATGAACAAGGAGGAGGAAGAATGAAAGAGAGGAAGGAATGAACAAGGAGGAAGAAGAATGAAAAGGAGGAAAATGGAAGGAAATAAGGATTTTTTAAAATAGGAATCACGATGGACTTTTTACAGAGAAATCTTTTCACGAAATTGCGCTCGGAAAACTTCGGCACAAAGGAGGAACTGGAGGCGATGACCACCTTCAAGAAAAAGAAGATTGCGCAGATGATGAAAAACCTGAACAACGTGCCTTCAGGTGAGGTGCTCATGCACAACAGTTTTCTCAACAGACGCTTGACCAAGATTCAGAAAGAGGAACCGCACGTCATTGATACGTCCATGGAAACAATCTATCTGCTCCGACTGATTGTGAGCAATGCCAATGCCATGCTTTCCGGCGGCATCAGCATCAGGGGCATCATCCAGCTGGGACTCTATCTTCGTACCCGGGGCGACAAGGTGGATTTCGTAAAACTCGACAATTGGCTCATCAAACTGCATCTGCAGAGAATGGCTCAACTGGAAGGAAGCGTGCTCATCACCTTCTTCAACTTTGAACAAGATGAAATCCCGTTTGTCAAGTTGGTAGAGAGAGGAGCCTATAAATTGACCCTTCGCTCACTATACTACAACATCAAGGACATGGAAGACATCAAGTTCCAGCAGTCGCAGGTAGGATTCGTGCATACCACAGGCGGTTCCATGCGCAAGAACCTGCGCCGAAGCATGAGATTCTTCGGATATGCACCAATAGAATCTGCCAGCAACTTCTTCAACGGTTTCTTTAGATCACTCTCTGAAATCGAAGAATAAAATATAAAATTAATATAAAAAAAGCGCACGCCTGACTCATATATCAGACGTTTTTCGTAACTTTGCACTTATGAAGCGTATTTTTATAGTAATCATAGCAATAATCATGTCCCTCGGCATCCAGGCGCAAGTGCAATGCGAGGATACCTGTCAGCATGTACATGGCATCGACCTGAGCCACTATCAGGGCAATGTGTTCTGGGAAACTGTAGGTGATAACTCCAAAATGGCTTACGTATATCTCAAAGCCACGGAAGGAGCAACCAACGTGGACAGCAAATATAAACAAAACATAGATCTGGCTCACAGATATGGACTGAAAGTTGGTTCATATCATTTCTATCGTGCCCGCATTCCGCAGCAGACTCAGTTGAAAAACTTCATGGCACAATGCCGACCTGGCGACCAAGATCTGCTGCCGATGATAGACGTGGAAACCAAGAGCAACCTGCCTACAGAGGAATTCTGTGACTCGCTCTTCAAGTTCCTGCATCTCGTAGAGAAAGCCTACAAGCAAAAACCGCTCGTCTATACAGGTGCCAACTTCTATGACAACTACCTGCTCGGCAAGCTCAACAGCTACAAGATCATGATAGCCCAATACACCAAGCGAGAGCCTGTGCTCCGTGATGGCAGGGATATTGAGATGTGGCAATATACCGGAAAGGGACGACTCAACGGTGTAAACGGATATGTAGATAAAAGCCGATTTATGGGAAAACATAAGTTGAGAGAAATCAGATTCCGACACCGATAAAGAGGAAAAACTGAATCCGATAACGAGAAAGCAAGAATTCTTTTGTAATAAATAATATTTAGAAATAACATGGCAATTATAAAATGTCCAGAGTGCGGACATCAAATCAGTGACAAAGCACCCATTTGCCCAAGCTGCGGCGTAGAAATAGCAGGAAAGGTTATCAAATGCCCTAACTGCGGAGAGGTTTATTTCAATGATCAGGAGATGTGCCCTAACTGCCATCGACCTACTTATCAGGCTCAGGTGCCACCCGTTACAGACCCAAAGCCTGTAACTCCACCTGTACCTCCTGTACCACCGACAACTCCTGCGGCACCAGCTTCACCGGTTTCTCCTACTCCATCAGCAACTCCAACTGCTCCGGTAACTCCTCGCCCTACAGCACAGGGATCCAAGCAAGATGCAGAGGGAAAGGAACAGCCAAAACAGAAGAAGCCAGGTCTGGTCTTCATCATATCAGCCATCTTCTCTATTCTGGTATGCGGCATTTTCTATTATTTCTACGACAGTGCCAACAAGAACAAGGAGCAGGAGGCTTACGAATATGCAATGCAGAGCTCTGACCCGATGGTACTCAAAAGTTACCTGGATACATACAAGGATGCAGATGAGGCTCACCGCGATTCTATCACTGCACATCTCAACATGCTGCAACAGGTAGATCAGGACTGGACCAACGCCATCGTCAGCGATTCCAAAGAAGCTCTGGAGGCATACCTGCAAAAATATCCAAACACACCGCATAAGAACGAGATTTGGAACAAGATTGACTCCATTGACTGGCAGTTAGCCCAGAAAGACAACTCGGTGGATGCTTATCAGGCATACTTGGATGCACATGCCGACGGTGCTCATATCGAAGAGGCTGAGATTGCCATGAAGAAAATCAAGAGCAGTGAGGTACAGCCAGAAGAGAAGCAGATGATAAGCGGTCTCTTCCGACAGTTCTTCCAGAGCATCAACTCTCGAAATGAGGATGGTCTGACTGCGACTTGCGAGGATATCCTCTCTTCGCTGCTCGGCAAGGCTTCTGCCACCAAGTCAGATGTGGCTACTTTCATGCACAAACTCTACAAGGAAGATGTGAGCAATATGAACTGGCACCTCAACAACGACTACCAGATCAAGAAACGCGAGGTAGGCGATCAGGAATATGAATTCCAGGTACAGTTCTCTGCACGTCAGGACATCGACAAGACCGATGGCAGCAAAGTAGAGAACAAATTCAAGATCAACGCTACCGTTTCGCCAGACGGAAAGGTTTCTGCCTTCAACATGGCGAAGGTTACCACAGAATAATTAACAGGTATGAAAGGTAAGAAGATAGCAGGTTAATCTCAAAAACAAAAAAACTCCGATGTGATTGATATTCATCGGAGTTTTACTTTTTTAGACGAAACGCTTAATTAGCTTTTTCGCTTATTTTCGATACATTGCTTATTTCGCTTCCTTCATTTCTTTCAGCAATTCCTTCTGACGCTCGGTGAGTCCTGTAGGAAGTTTCACATTATAGGTGATAATCAGATCACCGAATGTGCCGTCGCCTCGGTCATAACCCTTGCCACGAACACGAACCTTCGTACCATTCTGCGTCTCTGGTTTGATCTTTAGTTTGATCTTTGAGCCATTGCTCAATTTCACAATACCTTCACCGCCCAACAAGGCAGTGTACATATCGATATTCACATTCATGTTCATCTCACCAGTACTATGACGGGCATTGCCACCACATCCGCCGTTGCAACCACCAGCACCGAAATCAGCCCCAGCGTTTCCGCCAAAACCACCGAAACCGCCAAAGCCTCCAGCGCTACGACCACGACCACCGAAGAGATTTTCGAAGAAGCTGCTGAAACCGCTGCCTCCCGAACCGAAATTACTGAAATCGAAGCCCTCAAACGGATTGCCGCCACCAGCACCACCGCCGCCGAAGCCTCCAAATCCACCGCCAGCCTGTTCATAAGCCTGCGCATTCTTCCACTGTTCGCCATACTGATCATATTTGGCGCGCTTATCTGGATCGGAGATGACATCATAGGCTTCATTCAAAGCCTGGAATTTTGCCTTCGCCTTCGGATCGTTAGGATGCAAGTCGGGATGGAACTGCTTTGCGCGTTTACGATAAGCAGCTCTCACATCCTTCTGAGGGATATTCTTATCCACACCGAGAATCTTATAATAATCTACAAATGCCATAATTACAATTCCTCCATTTTTAAAGTTTTTAGCAATTATCCTACAAAAAGTATGCCGTATTCATTTCTTTTTTGTAATTTTGCATCCAAATGGGGAATTTTCATGTGGACTGACAGAAAAGACGACTCATCTGTCAGAAACAGTGACATGCCCCTTCACTGATACTTGATTTACAGAAATTAATAAATTCTTTCAGTTATGAAACAATTAATGGCTGCGCTACTGATGGCGCTAACTCTTAATCCAAATGCAATCATGGCTAAACAAAGAACTGTCAAGCTAAGAGTAATAGAAACCAGTGACGTACACGGTTCCTTCTTCCCTTACGATTTCATCAACCGCAAGCCGAAGGCTGGTTCGCTCGCTCGTGTTTCTTCATACGTGGATTCTCTCCGCCAAACCTACAAGGATAATCTCATCCTGCTGGAAAACGGAGATATCCTGCAGGGACAACCTACCTGCTATTATTACAACTACATCGCTACAAAGGAAAGAAACGTGGCAGCAGATGTGGTAAACTACTTGAAGTATGACGCACAAACCTTTGGTAATCACGACGTTGAGACCGGCCATGCGGTTTACGACAAGTGGATCAAGGAACTCAACTGTCCTGTGATCGGTGCCAATATCATCGACACCAAGACCCAGGCTCCTTACGTGAAACCTTATATCATCCTCAACCGCGAGGGTGTGAAGATTGCCGTCCTGGGCATGATTACTCCTGCCATCCCTAACTGGTTGGCAGAAAACCTCTGGAGCGGTCTCCGCTTTGAGAACATGGTGACTTCTGCCAAGTACTGGATGAAGCAGTTGCAGGAGAAGGAAGACCCGGATGTTGTGATTGGTCTCTTCCATAGCGGTTGGGACGGCGGCATCAAGACCGATGAATACGAGGAAGATGCAGCACAGAAGGTGGCACAGGAGGTTCCGGGATTCGACCTGGTACTCTTCGGTCACGACCATACCCGCCATTGCAAGACCATCACCAATAATGAGGGCAAGCAGGTGGTATGTCTCGACCCTGCCAACAATGCCATCAGCGTGGCAGATGCAGAAATCACCATCAACATCGATGAGCATACCATCAACAACAAGACAGCGCATATCCTGCAGAACAAGCAGGTGCATGGCAAGATAGCAGACGTGACAGACTGTCCTATCGATGAGAAATTCATGGCAGCCTTCAAGCCTCAGATGGAAGCGGTAGATAAGTATGTCAACAAGGAAATCGGAACTTTCAAGAACGCCATCTACAGTCGTGAGGCATTCTTCGGCGATTGCGCTTTCAATGATTTCATCCTCAACCTGATGCTCCAGATTACCAAGGCCGACATCGCTTTCAATGCTCCGCTGCAGATGAATGCTGTCATTGAGGAGGGACCTATCCGTGTCAGCGATATGTTCAATCTCTATAAATATGAGAACGGACTCTATACCATGCGCCTCACCGGTGAAGAGATACGCAAGCATCTGGAAATGAGCTACGACCTCTGGGTTAACACCATGAAGAGTCCTGACGACCATCTCCTGCTGCTGGACGAAAAGACTTTCGGCGACCAGCAACGACTCGGTTTCAAGAACTTCTCTTTTAATTTCGACAGTGCTGCGGGCATCGACTACGAGGTGGATGTCACCAAACCAGACGGAGAGAAGGTGAAGATCCTGCGCATGAGCAACGGACAACCTTTCGATGAGAAGAAATTCTACAATGTGGCAGTGAACAGTTATCGCGGCAATGGCGGTGGTGAACTCCTGACCAAGGGTGCCGGTATTCCAAAGGAAGAACTGGAGAAGCGCATCGTATATCGCAGTGAGAAAGACCAGCGTTTCTATCTCATGGAGGAGATTTCACGTATGGGCGAAATTGAGGCAAAGGCTAACGGCAACTGGAAATTTGTGCCAGAGAATTGGGTGAAGCCTGCCGCAGAAAGAGACTATCAACTTTTATTCGGTAAGAAAAAATGAAATATTGGTTTATATTCTGCAAGACGGATATCGTCTTGGAAAAGAGAGAAGACGGAACCTACACGATTCCATGCAGTGAGGAGTGCCCGATAGAGACGAAGCCCTGGACACATATCCTCAACATTACTCCAATGGAAGATGGTACGGAGGTGAAAACGTTCACTATTCCTGAACCTATCACAGACAATCCGAAATACGAGATGTGCGGTCTCCGTCCCAGTTTCTACAAGCTCTCTCCGGCACTCTACCAGAAGGCTGGCAAGTGTCAGGAATTGAACTACTGGGACCAGAACACCCACTTCTGCGGAGTCTGCGGTGCGCCTATGGAAATGGCGACAGACATCAGCAAGAAATGTACCAACTGCGGCAAACAGGTTTGGCCTTCCCTCGCCACAGCCATCATCGTACTCATCCACAAGGGCGATGAGGTGCTTCTTGTTCATGCCCGCAACTTCAAAGGTAATTTCGACAGTCTCGTAGCAGGATTCGTTGAAACTGGCGAGAGTCTGGAGGAAGCCGTTCACCGTGAGGTGATGGAGGAAACCGGACTCACCATTACCAATATCAAATACTTCGGTTCCCAGCCGTGGCCTTATCCGAGCGGACTGATGATTGGTTTTACAGCCGACTACGTAGATGGGGAGATTCATCTTCAGAAAGAAGAACTCTCCCGCGGAAGATGGTTTAGGAAGGACAATCTCCCTATCCTCCCCGAGAAACTTTCCATCGCCAGAAAGCTTATTGATGCCTGGTTGGAAGAAAAATAATTCATTAACGGTAAAACATATAGGTGTATGTCAACGAATAAAGAGAAACTCTGGAATGCAAACTATGTGAAGGTGATGACAACCAATTTCCTGTTGTACTTTGCCTTCTACCTTCTTACTCCCCTGCTCCCACTCTATCTGAGCGAGACTTTCGGAGCAACAAAGGATACCATTGGAATTGTACTGAGCGGCTATACCGTGGCAGCTCTCATCATCCGACCATTCAGTGGATATGTAGTCGATAGTTTCTCCCGAAAGAAGGTACTCATGTTCTGTTTGTCGGGCTTTGCCATCTTCTTTGCCGGTTATATCGCCGCTGGTACCATCCTCATGTTTGCCATTTGCCGTACCCTTCATGGCGGTCCTTTCGGTGCAGTCACAGTAGCCAACAGTACCTGTGCCATCGATGTACTCCCTTCGAGCCGCCGCAATGAAGGTATCGGTCTCTATGGATTGAGCAATAACTTCGCCATGGCTATTGCTCCATCCATAGGAATTTATCTCCACGATTTCGTGGGGAGCTACATGGTTCTTTTCTGGATAGCCTTTTTGGTGGCTTTAGCCTCTGTAGTTATCGCAGGAACCATCCGCTTACCAGAGAAGGAAATCATCAAGAACAAGGAGAAAATCTCTTTCGACCGTTTCTTCCTGACCCGTGCCTGGTTGCTCGCCATCAATATCGCCATGTTTGGTTTCTGTTGGGGAGTACTCAGCAACTACCTTGCCATCTACAGCAAGGAGGAATTGGGCATTACGGGAGGAACCGGCACCTATTTTGCCATTCTTTCCATCGGTCTCTTCACCTCCCGTCTGCAAGGTCGTAAGGCATTGAGCCAAGGTAAGTTAACTCAGAATGCAGCCGAAGGTATGTGCATCTCTCTTGTGGGATTTCTTCTCTTCGTAGGCATTCATCATCCGATAGCTTATTATCTCTCTGCTGCCCTCATCGGACTGGGCAATGGACACCTCTACCCTGCTTTCCTCAACATGTTTATCAATGTAGCCCGCCATGACCAGCGAGGTACTGCCAACAGTAGTATTCTTACCGGTTGGGATTTAGGTTTCGGTATCGGTTGTCTTTTAGGAGGCGTTGTGGCAGAACATTTCAGTTACAATATAACTTTCTGGATGGTAGCGATAGAAAATGCTGCCAGTGTAGCCCTCTTTTTCCTCGCTTCCAAAAAATTCTTTGAGAAAAGAAGAAGAATGGAATAGAAAACCGAAATTAAAAAAAATATAAATATAATTCAAAAATAATTCAAGTTTCGCAAATTCAGAAGTTAAAGGAGTTAAAGGAGTTATCACTCCCTATGGTCTCTGAGGAGTTAAGACAATAGTCTTTTTGACGTAGTTTTTTAAGCAACAAGACATACGTCTTAACTTTCTTAACTTCTTCCTTATATACGAAAGTTCAGTGACTTTATATATTCCTTCAAAGATATGATTAACAATTTGGGATAAAATCCGGAAGGAATAAATTAAAAGTGGGTACAGAGATAAAAAAATCGCTTCTTTCGAGTCTTTTCGAAAGAAGCGATTTTTTGTTATCATTTAAACGATTTTTTATCCTTTAGATGTGTCATCATTTAGAATGGAAGATCGTCTGCACTACCACCAGCATTGGCATCAGCAGCAGGAACTGCATTCTGAGCAGGAGGGAATGGAGCAGTAGCACCACCAGCAGGAGCAGCAGGAGCACCCATTGGAGGGAATGGAGCAGCACCAGGCTGAACACCACCCATCATGCCAACAGCATTAGGATCTACCTTTACTACATTCCAGGCACGTACATTGTTAAACCAACGACCATTATATTCGTGAGCATCAATATCGAATGAAACATTAATCTCCTCACCACTCTGTATGTTGAACTGAGCCAGACGGTCAGCACCAAATACGTCAAACACTAATTTCTTAGGATATTGCTCGTGAGTCTCGATGACAAACGACTGCGACTTCCACTCGCCTCTTGCAGAGACACCGCTTCTTTCAGGCAAAACGGCAATGACCTTTCCTTGTAATTCCATATATTTCTCGATTAATATTTTGTTTTAAAAACGAAGAAAGTTACCTTTCAGTTTGCGAAATTACTAAAAATAGTTCAAAAACTAAAACATTTCTCTGTTTTTTTTTGCCTATAACCGATATTTTTTGTATTTTTGTGCTCATATTACAGCTTTTAGGAAACAACAAGTTGCCTACTGGCTCGTCATATAACAGAAACAATAGAATAATAACAACAATATCAGTAACAGATAATATTAAAAATACAAAATACTCATGAGATTTACATTATCCAGTACTGCGTTGAGCAATAAGCTCAACATGCTTGCCAAGGTCATCGGTGGAAAGAACTCTCTGCCTATCCTTGACTGTTTCTTATTCCAAGTAGCCGGAGGCGAGATGACCATCACAGCCAGCGACAGTGACAATATTCTCAAAACTACCATCGAACTCACAGAGTGCGACGGTGAAGGAGAATTCTGTATCCCTAACAAAGTTATCCTCGAATCTCTCAAGGAACTCCCTGAGCAGCCACTCGATTTCGAAATCGATACTGAGGGCACCTTGGCTATCAAGATCTTATACCAGAATGGTCTCTATAACTTTACAGCGCAAAGTGCTGATGAATATCCTCGCACACAGAGCGTTAACGATGCAGCACATACAGTAGCCATCGACGCAGCTGTGCTCATCGACAATATCACCCGTACCCTCTTTGCTACTGCCAACGACCAGTTGCGCCCTGTGATGAATGGTATCTACTTCGATTTGACACCAGAATCACTCAATATCGTAGCCAGTGATGGACATAAGTTGGTACGCAACAAGAACTTCACTATCAAGAGCGATACTCCTGCTGCTTTCGATCTTCCTAAGAAGCCAGCTACACTCCTGAAGAACATCCTCTCACGCGAAGAAGGTGACGTAACCATCAAGTTTGATGAGAAGAGTGCAGAAATTCTCTTTACAGACGGCAGTTTGAGATGTATTCTCTACGAGGGAAAATACCCAAGCTACAACTCTGTGATTCCAAATAACCCTAACGAGGTGACTGTAGATCGCCGTGCCCTGATCAGTGCCTTGCGCCGTGTCATGCCATTCGCCAGCGAAAGCAGCCAGTTGGTTCGCCTCAAGATAGACAACAACCACATGGAGGTTTCATCAGAGGATGTAGATTTCGCTACATCAGCTAAGGAACAGCTCGTATGCGAGTCAAACAATACCAACATGAGCATCGGGTTCAAGGGCAGCAGCTTACAGGAGATTCTCAACAACCTCAGTAGCGAGCAGGTGATTATCCAACTTGCAGACCCAAGTCGTGCCGGTATCATCGTTCCAGCCGAACAGCCTGAAAACGAAGATGTCCTCATGCTGCTCATGCCTATGTTGCTCAACGACTAATCACACAGAGAAAGGAAAAGAAAGAAAATGAAACTGAATCTTAAGAAACCATTGATCATCTTTGATTTGGAGACTACGGGTCTCGACTTCATCAAAGACCGTATCATACAGATGTCATATATTAAGGTCAGTCCAGACGGCACGGAGGTTCGAAAGAACCTCTTTGTCAATCCGGGAAGACCAATTCCACAAGAGGTGGTAGAACTGACTGGTATCAGCGATGAGGACGTGAAAGACGCGCCTACCTTCAAGCAGTTGGCTGCCACACTCGAACAGGAATTTACCGGTTGCGACTTTGCCGGTTACAACTCCAACCATTTTGATGTTCCTATGCTCGCAGAGGAGTTTCTCCGTGCAGGCATCGACTTCGACTTCAACAAGTGCCGCCTCATCGACGCACAGACTATCTTCATGAAGATGGAGCGACGCAACTTAGCTGCAGCCTATAAGTTCTATTGCGGCAGAAAGATGGAGGAAGACTTCGAGGCTCACCGTGCCGATCAGGATACAGAGGCTACCTACCGTGTACTCATGGGTGAATTGGACAGATATGCTCCAGGCGTACAGGAAGAACCGGACCGTGTACTCAACAATGATATGGATGAGCTTGCAGCATTCTCTAAGCAGAAGGACAACGTAGATTTCGCCGGACGCATCATCTGGAAAGAAGTAGTGGATGCCAACGGAAAAGCAGTGCTCGACGAGAAAGGTGAACCACTCAAGCACGAGGTGTTCAACTTCGGTAAGTACAAAGGTTGGGATGTGGCAGAAATCCTTTCCAAGGACCCAGGCTATTACACCTGGATATTAGGAAGCGAATTTACCAACAACACCAAGCAGGTACTCACCCGCATCCGTCTCCGTGAGTACAACAAGCGAATGGGAAAGTAATTTCTTCTAATCACAGATTATGTTAAAAGGAAAGAAAATCGTATTGGGCATCACAGGCTCGATTGCAGCCTATAAAGCATGCCTGATTATACGAGGATTCATCAAGCGGGGCGCTGAGGTTCAGGTGGTCATCACTCCTGCCGGAAAGGAGTTTATTACCCCTATCACCCTCTCTGCCCTCACTCATAAACCCGTGGTAAGCGAGTTCTTCTCTCAGCGCGACGGCACCTGGAACTCTCATGTAGATCTCGGTCTCTGGGCGGACGCAATGGTCATCGCTCCTTGTACGGCTTCTACCATGGGAAAGATGGCAAACGGTATCGCAGACAATATGCTGATTACCACCTATCTCTCCATGAAGGCTCCTGTATTCCTGGCTCCTGCCATGGATCTCGATATGTATAAGCATCCTTCTACGCAAGCCAATATGGCAAGACTGAAGGAATACGGCAATATCATCATCGAACCGGCTTCGGGATTCCTTGCCAGCGGATTGGAGGGCAAAGGACGTATGGAAGAACCGGAGGTCATCGTGGATTACATCGACCAGTATTTCGACCTGCTGGACGGAATGAAGGATGGAAACAAGGAAGGCATGAAGGACTGTGTTAAGGGAAAGGATCTGATGGGGAAACGTATCCTTATCACAGCCGGACCTACCTATGAGAAGATAGATCCTGTGCGCTTTATCGGCAACTATTCTTCCGGCAAAATGGGATTTGCATTGGCTGAGGAATGCCGACAGAGAGGGGCTGACGTAACCCTCGTTGCCGGACCAGTATCACTCTCCTGTCATGAGGATATCCACCGCATTGACGTGGAGAGCTGCGAGGAGATGTATCAGGCTGCCACGAAGGCTTTTGAAGGAAAGACCGATGGGAACTCAACGGGCAGCAAGATGGATGCAGCTATTCTTTGTGCCGCAGTGGCTGATTTCAAACCAGCTGAGGTGGCAGACCGGAAAATCAAGCGCGAAAAGGACGACCTGCTCCTTCGCCTGGAACCCACCCACGACATCGCTGCCGCATTGGGACAGATGAAACAGGAAGACCAGCACATCGTAGCCTTCGCACTGGAAACCAATGATGAGGAAACGAATGCAGAGAAGAAGCGTATCAAGAAAAACGCAGACTTCATCGTGCTCAATTCCACCCGCAACCCAGGCACCACCTTCCGGACAGACGAAAATCAAATCACGATTATTTCTGAAAAGGGTAAGATAGAATATGAGAAAAAGCCAAAGACAGAAGTGGCTGCCGACATCATCGATGAATTGGCTAAGCTCTTCTAATATGAAAGGCTTCTGCCTTCAGATACTGATGATAGGATGCATCCTGCTGGTTAGTGGTGCATCCTATATTCATGCGCAGGAACTGCAAGCGAAGATTACCATCAACCATGCCCAGATTTCGGGCACGGACAACGCTGTTTTCGACAACCTGCAGCAGACGCTGGAGAGATTCGTCAACGAGCGACAATGGACGCATCTGCAATTTCAGAAGAATGAGCGCATCAACTGCAACTTCAATCTGACGGTGAGCAAGTATGACAAGAGCCAAAATCTCTTTACCTGCAAGGCACTTATACAGGCCAACCGCCCCGTCTATAACTCCGCCTACACCACTACTATATATAATAATGTGGACGAGAACTTCATCTTCAAGTTTGCAGAGTTCGATCAGATTGAGTTCAATGAGGAAACCCTCGACAACCAGTTGACTGCCCTCTTCGCCTACTACGCTTATCTCATCATCGGTCTGGATCTCGACACCTTCTCCCCGATGGGAGGAGAAGACATCCTGCAGCGCTGCATGAATCTCACCAACAATGCCCAGAACCTCGACTTCCCAGGATGGAAAGCTTTCGACAACAACCGAAACCGCTATGCCATCATCGCCGACTATCTGGACGGAGGTATGAAACCATTCCGCCAACTCCAATACGATTATTACAGAAAGGGACTTGACGAGATGGCAAACAATGCAGAACGAGGACGTACTGAAATCACGACCACTCTGGAGGAGAACCTGAAGAAGGCAAGGGAAAATAAGCCGCTCAGTCTCCTGCCACAGATATGGACGGACTACAAGAAAGACGAGCTCGCCAATATCTACAAGGGAAAGGGAACTCAGAAAGAGAAGGAAAGTATCTATGACCTCCTCTTCTCCATCAATCCTACACAGAACAATTCGTGGGACAAAATCAAGCAATAATTATGCTCAAACAATTATATATCAAGAATTTCACGCTCATCGACGAACTCAATATCCAGATGCACCCAGGCTTCTCTGTCATCACGGGTGAAACGGGTGCAGGAAAGAGTATCATCCTCGGAGCCATCGGGCTGTTGTTAGGCAACCGTGCTGACAGCAAGTCTATCAAGGCTGGCAGAGACCGTTGCGTCATCGAGGCACACTTCGATCTGTCTAAATATGATATGCAACAGTTCTTCACCGACAATGACATCGATGAAGATTTGTCGGATACCATTATCCGCCGTGAGTTGACGGCAGCAGGGAAAAGCCGTGCCTTTATCAATGACACACCGGTATCGCTGACCAAGATGAGGGAACTGGGGGAACAACTCGTCGATATACATTCGCAGCACCAGAATCTCCTGTTGCAGAAGGAAGACTTCCAGCTCAATGTGGTGGATATCATTGCACAAGACGAGAAACAGCGGAAGAATTATGAGGCTGCGTACAATCAATATAAACAAGCCAACCAGAAACTGAACGCTCTGAAGGCTGAAATCGAAAAGAACAGGGAGAACGAGGACTTCCTCCGATTCCAGTTTAAGGAACTCGATGAGGCACAACTGCAGAACGGAGAACAGGAAGAACTGGAACAGGAATATGAGATGCTCAGTCATTCCGAAGATATCAAGACGGCACTCTATCAGGCAGACAACCATCTGTCGGGAGATGACGGCAATATCATCGAAAGACTGAAACAGGCATCCGAGCAACTCGCCAATATCAAGGATGTTTATCCTGAAGTAACCGAACTGTTGGAGCGCATCGATTCCAGTTATATCGAACTGAAAGATATTGCCCAGGAAATCAATAGTCTGACAGATCATGTAGAATTCGACCCTGCCCGTTTGGAGACCATCAATGAACGACTGGACAAACTCAACTCACTGCAGCAGAAATTCCACGTCAGAGACTTGGGTGAACTGATAGAAACCTACCATCAGCTCAAGGAACAGCTTTCACACATCGACCATAGCGACGAAGATGTGGAAGCCCTGGAACAGGAAGTGGCCCAATTGTTAGAAAAAGCACAGAAACAGGCAAAGGAACTGACCGCCATCCGTACGAAGGCTTCCAAGAAGGTGGAGGAGGAAATGAAACAACGCCTCATCCCGCTGGGCATTCCAAACGTAAGATTCTGCATCAGTCTGACAGAGAAACCACTCAGCCACGATGGTGGAGATAAGGTAAGCTTCCTCTTCAGTGCCAACAAGAGCACCCCACTCCAACCTGTTACCCAGGTAGCATCAGGAGGAGAGATAGCTCGTGTGATGCTCTCGCTGAAGGCTATGATCAGCGGAGCCGTGAAACTCCCAACCATCATCTTTGATGAGATAGATACCGGAGTAAGCGGCAAGATTGCAGAGAAGATGGCACAAATCATGGTAGAGATGGGCAACCACGAACGACAGGTACTTTCCATTACCCACCTGCCACAGATAGCAGCCATGGGCAGTCATCACTACAAGGTGAGCAAGCAAGAAACCGATGAAGGAACCATCAGTCGCATGACAGAACTATCACAGCAGGAACGCATACAAGAAATCGCTCAGATGCTCAGCGGAAGTGATGTCAGTGAGGCTGCACTCGCTAATGCCAAGGAATTATTAAAAATATGAAAAGAATATATATAACAATGATAGGATGGATGGTCGGAGCATCATCCCTCCTTGCACAGCCAGGTTCTGTGCAGAAGGTAGCCAAGAGTGTATTCTCACTCACCACCTTCAATAAAGATGGAGGCATCATCGCTTCTACCCAGGGCGTCTTCATCGACAACAAAGGTACTGCCATCAGTACCTTCAAGCCATTTATCGGCGCTACCAAGGCAACCGTAGTAGATGCCAATGGCAAATCGATGGAAGTAGATGCCATCATGGGTGCTGACGAATTGTATGATATGGCTAAATTCAGAGTCATCGGCAATACCAATGGAGCACCGATTGCAAGCAAGGCTTCAGAAGCTGGCAACAAGGTATGGCTGGTTCCTTACTCGATCAAAAAGCCACAATACCAGCAAGAGGATATCAGTAGCGTAGAGCAGTTTAACACCTCCTACAACTACTATATTTTCAGCAATACCATGCCAGAGAATGCTATCGGTTGTCCATTTGTCAATAAAGACGGACAAGTAATCGGACTCATGCACTCCAATGGTACCGTTACGGCCATCGATGCCAACTATGCCAAACAACTGCATGTAACCGGTCTCTCCACCCTGGACGCAGCCCTTCGAGAAAGCGGCATCCGCACCGCCTTGCCAGACAAGGAGGAAGATGCCATCACGATGATGACGCTGAGCAAGGGACAGAAATCGGCTGAGGACAACATGAAATATGCAGACGAGTTTATCGGCAAGTTCCCTACATCCTCATTCGGTTATAAGGAAAAGGCAGCCTTGTTGGTCAACAAACAGCAATTTGAGGAGGCAGAGAAAGTGATGCAGGAAAGCATCAAGAAATGCAGCAAGAAGAATGAGGCTCACGGCGATTTCGCTGACCTTATCTATCAGAAAGCAGCATACGTAGGCGATTCTATCTACCCTGCTTGGAATGCAGACAAGGCATTACAGGAAGCACAGAAAGCATATAGTATCAAGGCTGAGCCGCTTTACAAGCATCAGGAAGGTAAAATCAACTACCTGAAAAAGGACTATCAGAAGGCATACGACCTGTTTATGGAACTGACCAAGACCCCGATGAACAGTGGCGAAATATGGTATGAAGCTGCCCAGGCTAAGAGTCAGCTGAAAGCACCATACGATGAGTTGAAAGTACTTCTGGACAGTGCCGTATCAGTAGGAGTTCGCACCAAAATGGCCGCCCCTTATTATCTTGCACGTGCCAATTTCCTCGATGCCCAGGGCAAGACCAGAGAAGCATTGGCAGACTATAATATGTATGACAGCATAGCTCGTCCGATAGCCCCTACCTTCTTCTATGCCCGATACAAATGCGAGATGAAGTTGCGCCAATGGCAGCAGGCATTGTTGGACATCGCCCGCACCTGTTATCTCAATCCGAATGAGCCAACCTATTTTGCAGAATGGGCAAGTCTCGACCTCCGTGTGAAGAGATATGATGAGGGAATCAGCGCTGCAGAAGCCTGCATCAGACTGGCACCGGAATATGCAGACGGTTATCTTCTCCTCGGTATTCTGCAAGCAGAGAAAGGCAAGAAAGAGGAAGCCAAAGGCAATCTTCTGAAAGCCAAGGAACTGGGAGATACCAGAGCAGATGAATATCTAAAGAAATACAAATTGAATTAAAGTTTAAGTTTCATTTATAGTAGGCGTACAGTTCTCGTAAAGAGAACGTGCGCCTTTTTTTATTCCCCAAACTTTTTTAATCAAAATATTGTGAATACTCCTTCTTCACATCGAAACAAGGAGAGACTTTAACGGAAAAGAACAGAAAAAGAGGCTCATCAGGAACTCCTGACAAACCTCTTTTCTATGATTTTTGTGATTCCGTTGGGGTTCGAACCCAAGACCCACAGCTTAGAAGGCTGTTGCTCTAATCCAACTGAGCTACGGAACCATCAATTAATCATTTGCAATTTCTAAACTTGCGAGTGCAAAGGTACAACTTTTTATTGAAACAGCCAAATATTTTTGCAAATATTTGGCTGTTTATGCTTATTTAGAAGCAAACGACCCCGTCTAAAAAGAAAACAGAGGGATATTTACTGCGTTTCTGCACCAGATGAACGGTGCGCAACATTTACTTACTGAACAACTCGTCGAGCAATGTATAGAATGCAGGATCCTCACCTACGATGGTCTTCACAATCTTACCCTCTGGAGAAAGTACAATCTTGGTAGGGAAACCCTGGATGGCATACTTGTCGCAAACATTCTCGGCACCATTACGTGGATTGTAAACATGCTTCCATGGCAACTCGTGCTTCTTCACAGCATCCTTCCACTTCTGCTCGGTATCATTGCAATCAATACCTACAATCTCAAACTTACCTGCATACTTGGTATAGTACTCTTTCATCTGAGGCATACCCTTGATGCACCAACCGCACCATGATCCCCAGAAATCAAGAACTACATACTTGCCACGCAAGCTGGAAAGGGTGAAGTCGTTGCCCTCAATATCCTTCAAGGTGAAATCAGGAGCCTCAACACCGGCTGCCTGCACTTTCTTTGCCTTCTCCTCTGCCTCCATCTGAGCCTTTGCCTGATCCAACATTGGCTGATAGAATGCCTTCATACGACCGTTGCGAACTGACTCTGAAAGCATATTGACTACCTTCTGCATGACGTCATACTCCTGGAACTGAGGAACGAGTGCTGCAGTTGCCTCCTCGTTGGCATGCTGGGAAATGTAATTCATTATCTTCTCATTGCGTGCCTTCTCGAGTTCCATAGCCTTCTCCTGATATTCCTTACGGAGGGCATTCTGATCGCCACCATTCTTCATGCGGTCGTCGATAGACTTACGCAACTCTGTGAAAGGCTTCTCTGCCTCTTCCAGCATCAGATCCACAGAATGGTACTGCTTATAGAAATTGCTACCAGAGATATCGTAACGGGTGAGAACATCACCTACGAGCTCTGCCTTCTCACCTGGCACTGCTACGATGCGAGCCATCTTGTACTCTGTGTTGCGGAAGGTACCTGGAGTAGCGAAGATGATAGACATTGGCTTGTCCAAAGTTGTGGTATAAGTGAACTTATCCTTCTTTACCAAGATGGTATCGTTCTTCACACCTCTGTTCTTAAAGACAATCACGGTATCACCGAAGTTCTTCATGTTGGCCTTCAACGTGAAAGTGCCGCTCTGTGCCATCGCTGCAGTTGCAGAAAGCAAAAGAGCTGCACTCAAAATCAAATTCTTTTTCATTTTGTTGTTATTTTATTATTTACTAATTTTTATTTTATACACGTTGCTATCAGGCTTCATATACGGTTGTGTCCTCGATACCTGCCTCGGCAAGCGCTTCCTTGCGTTCTACGCATGTACCGCATTTACCGCAATGGATTTCGCCGCCCTTGTAGCAGCTCCAGGTCTCAGCATAGTCGATTCCCAACTTCTTGCCGATACGTGCAATATCTGCCTTGGTGATATTGGTATAAGGAGCACTCACCTGCACATCCACGAAAGTTCCTGCCTGTGCCGCCTTGTCGATGGCATCAATGAACTCAGGACGACAGTCGGGATAAATCGTATGATCTCCTCCATGATTGGCGATGAGCACCTTCTTCAGCTGATTGCTCTCTGCTATGCCGATGGCGATGCTCAACATGATGCCATTACGGAAAGGCACCACCGTGGATTTCATATTGTCATCAGCATAATGCCCTTCTGGGATAGCATCGGCTCCTTCAAGGAGACTGCTCTTAAAATACTGGTGCATAAAGCCCAAATCGATGGTTATATGCTTGATGCCAAGACGCTCGCAATGCATTTTGGCAAAGGGAATTTCACGCTCATTATGATTGGAACCATAATTGAAACTGATACCCAAAGCTATCTCGTCCTTCTTGTCGTAGAGCAGCGTGATACTGTCCATACCACCGCTCACAATAATCACTGAATCTTTCATTTCCTCTATATATTTTTACCTTTTTACTTTTTTACCTTTTTACCTTTCAAAAAGTCTCTATCCGAACAGGCATCTCAGCGCCTCTTCCACCTTTCTGACCGGGTGAATCTCTATCTTGTATTTCGAATGATCAAATCCCGAATAGTTGTATTTAGGGATGATGATGTGCTGAAAACCGAGTTTCTCAGCCTCAGCTATTCGCTGTTCGATACGGCTTACGGGGCGCACTTCTCCGCTCAGACCTACCTCGCCACACATACACCAGCCAGCCTCTATGGCTGTATCCACATTACTGCTCAAGACAGCGGCTATCACGCTCAAATCCATCGCCAAGTCAGTGACTCTCAGTCCTCCTGCTATATTCAGGAACACGTCCTTCTGCATTAACTTGAATCCCACGCGCTTTTCCAATACGGCCAAAAGCATGTTGAGTCGGCGCTGGTCGAAACCCGTAGCTGAGCGCTGGGGAGTTCCATAGGCGGCAGTGGAAACCAAGGCTTGAGTCTCGACCAGGAATGGGCGCACACCCTCGATGGCACTGCTAATGGCCACTCCCGAAAGTCCGTCGTGATCCTCAGTCAAGAGGAGTTCTGACGGATTACTGACCTGTCGGAGTCCTCCCTGCTGCATCTCATAGATTCCCAATTCCGAAGTACTTCCAAATCGGTTTTTGATACTACGGAGGATGCGATACATATAATGCTGGTCGCCCTCAAACTGGATGACGGTATCCACGATATGTTCCAGTATCTTAGGTCCTGCAAGCGTTCCCTCTTTATTAATATGTCCTATCAGGATAACAGGAATGCCACTGGTTTTGGCAAATCGCAACAAAGCAGCAGCACACTCTCTGACCTGCGAGACACTGCCCGGACTGCTATCCACATCCTCTGTAGCGATGGTCTGGATGGAGTCGATGACCACTATTTCTGGAGCCACCTGCTGGATATGGGAGAAAATCTTCTCTAAGGAAGTTTCACAAAGGATAGAAATATGGTCGAGATTCACATCCGTTCCAACGGTCGTTATCGAAGAAGCCAATCTATCGGCTCTCAACTTGATCTGATGCGCACTCTCCTCTCCGCTCACATAGAGCACTTTCTTTTCTGGGATATTGAGAATCGTCTGCAGTGTGAGCGTACTCTTACCGATACCCGGTTCACCACCCAACAAAGTGATACTGCCCTGCACCATTCCCCCACCGAGCACACGGTTCAGTTCCTCATCATGCATATCAATACGGGGTTCATCATGGGCAGAGATATCACGAAGCTTCATGGGTAGGGCTGCTCCGTCCGAAGCACGCACGCCGCCAAACATAGTAGCAGCGCCACCATGTCTCATCGTCATGCCCGCATTTCGGGCAGCCTGGGTTCCCGTATCTCCGGCGATTCGGATTTCCTTGAAAGTATTCCATTGTCCACAACTCGGACATTTGCCAATCCACTTGGCTGATTCCTGTCCACAATTGCTGCAAACGTATGCTATCTTGTCTTTTGCCATAATCTGTATGCTATCTAAACCTTAGATGACGTACAAAAGTACGCTAAATCAATGAAACGAGATTAACAATTAAGAAACATTAAAAAACATTTTGTTATTTAAGATATTTGTCGTACCTTTGCAAACGCTATTTTTGGATAACAAAAAAATACAATATAATTTTTTAAAAAAGGTAATGAAAGCAATAGCAATCAAGTCAAGCTTGTTTTCTTGTCTGAAGACATACAACAAGAAAACATTCATGTCTGACCTCATGGCAGGAATCATCGTGGGAATCGTAGCCCTGCCTCTGGCCATCGCATTCGGTATTGCCTCAGGCGTGACCCCAGAGAAGGGAATTATCACCGCCATTGTGGCAGGTCTTATCATCTCCGTCTTTGGCGGTAGCAAAGTGCAGATTGGTGGTCCTACGGGAGCCTTCATCGTCATCATCTATGGCATCATCCAGAAGTATGGCATGGAGGGACTGACCATCGCCACATTGATGGCGGGTCTCTTCTTGGTACTCTTCGGACTGCTCCGACTCGGCACCATCATCAAGTACATTCCTTACCCGATCGTAGTGGGATTTACCAGTGGTATCGCCGTTACCATCTTCACCACACAGATCAGGGATCTCTTTGGCTTGACTTTAGCCAGCAATCCTTCTGACTTTATCGAGAAATGGGGCGTTTATTTCCAGAGTTTCGATACCATCGACCCTTGGTGTGCTCTCATCGGTGTGGTGAGCGTGATTATCATTGCCATCACTCCTCGTTTCAGCAAGAAGATTCCGGGGTCGCTCATCGCCATTATCCTGATGACGGTAGTAGCGCTCATCCTGAAACAATATGCCGGTGTAACAAGCATCGAGACCATCGGAGACCGTTTCTCTATCAGCAATGAACTGCCTGCGGCACAGGTGCCTGAAATCAACTGGGAAACCATCAAGAACCTGGTGTCTCCTGCCATCACCATCGCTATTCTCGGTGCCATCGAGAGTCTGCTTTCTGCTACCGTGGCAGATGGTGTAATCAGCGACCACCACGATTCCAATACAGAGTTGGTGGCACAGGGATTGGCCAATATCGCCTCTCCTCTCTTCGGCGGTATTCCAGCTACAGGTGCCATCGCCCGTACGATGACCAATATTAATAATGGTGGTAAGACTCCTGTGGCTGGTATCATCCATGCCATCGTCTTGCTGTTCATCTTCCTCTTCCTGATGCCATTAGCTAAGTTTATCCCAATGGCTTGTCTGGCTGGTGTATTGGTAGTCGTTTCTTATGGTATGTCTGGCTGGCGTTCATTCTTAGCACTGATGAAGAATCCTAAGAGCGATGTTACTGTGCTCCTGATTACTTTCTTCCTCACCATTATCTTCGACCTTACCGTAGCTATCGAGGTGGGACTGATTATCGCCTGTCTGCTCTTTATGAAACGTATGTCTGAGACGACCGACGTAAAGGCTATTACCGACGATGAGATTGACCTCAACAAGGAGTTTGACTTCCTTTCTACCAACCTGGAGCACTATACCATTCCTAAGGGTGTGGAGGTATATGAGATCAATGGTCCTTTCTTCTTCGGAGCCGGCAATAAATTTGAGGAAGTGATGGCTGCCTTCGGTGATCGCCCGCTGGTACGCGTCATCCGTATGCGCAAGGTGCCTTTCGTGGATTCTACGGGTATTCACAACCTCACCAACCTCTGCGAAATGAGTCAGAAGGAAAACATCCAGATTGTTCTCTCCGGTGTTTGCGAGAAAGTAAACTTCCAGTTGGAGCACGCTGGTTTCTACAATATGCTCGGTAAGGAGAATATCACCGACCATATTAGCAAGGCGCTCAAACGAGCTGAGGAAATCATCGCACAGAATAAGTTGGAGCAAGCCAACTAAATATTGGATCAAGCCAACTAAAAAAATAAGAACAGCCGCTTCTCGAACACATGAGAAAGCGGCTGTTCAGCTTTTATAAAGCCATACCTAAATTATTTCTTATCGTCTTAAAGACTCGAAAGTTCAGTTATCTCCTAAAAAATTCTATTAAAAGAAACGTCCTGGAGGAGGACCCATTGGACGACCACTTCCATTAAATGGGCGACCACGGAAATCAGGACGTCCACCTGGACCTTCCCCACGATTTCCCTTGCGTGCATCCTTGCCTCCGAAGAGATTCATGCGATATACTACGTGAAGCATCGCATAAGAGTTGATGGCATTGTATTCCGTATCCGTACGCGAAACGGATGAAATCGCTCTCGAGAAGGTACTCTGCTGGTGCAACAGATCGTAGAACTGAAGCATCACGGTGAGAGGCTTACCCTTGAGGAATCCCTGTGAAAGTTGAGCATTCCACACAAACTCATCGGTATTCATCGATGCATCGGAATAGCCGCGACGACTGCTGCAGGAGAGACTGGTATTCAAACTTGTGCCCCAAGGAGCGGTCAATGTCATCGAAGGTCCATAAGAGAACTGCCAGGTATCCAGGTTGCTGTTAGGCTGCAACTTGTTCTTGGCATGATTGTAAGCCAATGTTCCATCGAGTGACAATTCCAACCAATCATTGCGATAACTCAGAGAGAGACGCTCATTCCACGTGGTATTCTGAGTGGTATTCTTTTGGGAATCCTGCGACTTGTCGAGACTCAGATAACTCACATAGTGATTATAGCCCAAATTGGTATCGGTATTGATATTCCATACACCAGCACTGTCGATAGAACAGTTGAACATAAAGGCTCCCATCACATTCCAGTTGCCATTGATATTCTCAGGTCGGGTGATTCTTCCACCAGTCGTCTCATCGTAGGTCACCTTATTGCTGATGCTATTGCTGGTCGTAGAGAAGTTGATATAGGTCATCACACCCTTGTTGTGATTCTGAACGAAATTGTTGTAGAACAATCGGAAGTTCTGAGTGAACGAAGGTTTCAAACCGGGATTACCCATAGAGACATTGAGCGGGTCGCTGTTATCTGTGATATCAAGCAACTGAGAGATGCTTGGCTGCGCTGTGGTACCACGGTAGTTGACACGCAGATTGCTCATCTTGGAGAATCGGTAACGGAAATCAAGGGTCGGACTGACGTTGGTCACCGTGCGCACCGTATCTACATATTTGCCCTGATAATCCTGTATGAACTTGGAACGCTGAGGCTGGATCATCACACCGAAGTTCAGATTATACTTCTGACGGATGAAGCGCATCATCACCTGAATATCATGGGTATAGTTTCTATACTCTGAATAGCGGCTCAGTTTGTCATCTCGATAGTCACCCAGTTCACCATCCAAACGGCCGAGGTAATTGCCCCACGCTCCGTATTCTGGAGAGATTCCATCAAAACTGTATTTGCTGAAATCGTAAGTGCTGCGGTCACTCTTGGAGTAGCTGTAGGTGAACTTATAGCTGAACTGGAGGAAGGTGGCCTTCCAGAGCGGTTCGCTATAGGTGGCCTGCGCACTGTAACTGTAATCCTTGGAAGGAGTCAGATTATAGCGGTTGGTCTGATATGTGGAATCCAAGCCTGCTTCATTCTGTACCAGATAAAGATGGGCATTCTGCAAGGAGATGCTCTTGCTGTCCTTATCGGTATATTTGGCATCCATGCGAAGGGTTACGTTACGTCCCTTATTATTGAGCTTGCGGTTCAACTGGAGCATGCCGCGGATGTTGTTGTTCTTGGAATAACTCAAGCTTACAGACTTCTGTCTGTTGATCACAGCATCCACTTCATCCATCTTTTCTATGCCCTCATCAGAAAGAGGGTCTTCGGTATATTGGTACGGATCCTGATTGAACGATGCAGAAAGTCCCATGCTGCGACTATCATTGGTAGTCCATGAGATAGAAGGACGGAAGAGAATGTTGGTCATTGTATCCGGCATCCACTCCAGACGAATATTACCATTCCAGCTGTCACTGCGAGAGAAATTCTGGTTCAGACTGTTGGAGAAAGAGGAACTGCTTCCCAAGAAGTTCTCGCTGGAACGACGGCTCCAGACATCACCATCACTGTGATTCCAACGAAGAGATGTATTAAACTTGAATTTATTCTTCTCCTCATAATTATAGTTGGCAGCCAGCATCTTGCTTGCATTCAAACCATTGCCGCCACCGAAGCCACGTCCAGGTCCACCGCCACCGAAGCCACGGTCGCTGGTATTGTTTGCATTACCGAAAAGCATGAAGCGGTTATTACTGTTGAAATATCCACCCATACCTCTGGCACTATACCTATCTTTATTACCTATACCGAGGTCGATATTAGACATCAAACCCTTGTTCATACCCTTCTTCACATTGAAGTCGAGCACGGTCTGTTCCTCACCATCATCAATACCCGTCACCTTCGAGAGATCACTTTTCTCATCGTAAGCCTTGATCTTATCAATAATACTGGTTGGCAGGTTCTTGAGGGCAGTCTTGGTATCTCCCGTCATGAACTCCTTGCCGTCAACGAGGATTTTCTTCACCTCCTTACCATTGATTTTGATGGTACCGTCATCGCTCACCTCAGCACCCGGCAGACGCTTCACGAGTTCTTCTACCACCGAACCTTCCGGCGTACGGTAGGCTGCTGAGTTATATACGAAGGTATCCTCCTTGAGCGTTACTTTCTGAGCCATAGCGGTAACCACAGCTCCTTTCAGCATGATGGCATCAGCACCGACAACGACATTACCCAACGCCAGATTCTTGTCCTGTTCGATGACCACGCGCTTCACGGTAGGCTTATATCCTACACTCGTAATCTTCAGAAGATACTTGCCATTTTCAGGCGCATTCAGATGGAAAAGACCTTTCTCGTTGCTGATGGCACCCGTCACATAGGTACTATCGGTCTTGAGCAACTGGACGGTCACCTGCTCTACAGGATCCTTGGTATCCCGGTCGATAATCGCTCCGCTTACCAAGCGTTCCTGAGCAAACGATGCTATTGAGACCAAAAGCAACAGCATCGTCAAAATTGATTTCTTCATTTCTAATAAATAATTTTTGATTTGCCTTTTTGACGTACATAATTATACAAGGTTTAAACAAAAATACTATTTTTATGCCAAATATAGAGTAAACAATCAAAAAAATAGGATTTTTTGCCGTATAAGTCAGTTTTTTAACGTACCTTTGCAACATTATTAAACGTTTTTGTTATGAATCAGAGAATTATCATATCTACTCATCTGGAGAGTGAGATTGCCAATGCGCTCACAGAATGCGAGCACGACAAGATTTTTATCCTTGTCGATGAGGTGACGAAGGAAAAATGCCTTCCGGTCATCCAGGGATTCTTTACGCTGAAAAATGCACAGGTCATCAAGATAGGTGCTACAGACACCCATAAGAACCTGGAAACAATAGCACATGTATGGAAATCGCTCGGCGATGGCGGCGGTTCACGACACTCTTGTCTCATCAATCTCGGTGGCGGCATGGTAACTGACCTCGGCGGTTTTGCTGCTTCCACCTTCAAACGCGGCATCAACTTCATCAATATCCCTACTACCCTGCTTGCCATGGTGGATGCATCGGTTGGCGGTAAGACGGGTATCAACTTCAACGGACTGAAGAATGAGATAGGTGTATTCAACGATTCTAAGTTTGTCATCCTCGACACGGAATTCCTGCGCAGTCTGGATGCCGAGAACATCTGTTCTGGCTATGCAGAGATGTTGAAGCACGGACTCATTTCAACGGAGGATATGTGGAAGGAACTGATTACCTTCGATTTGGCAAATCCTGATTTAAAGCATCTGCAGCAAATGGTAGCTGACAGCGTGAAGGTAAAGGAACGCATCGTAGAAGAAGATCCTCATGAGCAGGGTATCCGCAAGGCACTGAACTTAGGACACACCTTCGGTCATGCCTTTGAGAGTTGGGCCTTGAAGCGCAAGCCTATCCTGCATGGTCATGCGGTTGCTTTCGGTATGATCTGCGAACTATATCTCAGTGCCACACATACAGGTTTCCCTACCGAAAAGATGAGACAGACCGTAAGTTTCATCAAGGAATACTACGGCACATTGCCTATCACCTGTGATGACTACGATGAACTGATAGAGTTGATGCACCACGATAAGAAAAACCAGAACGGCATCATCAACTTCACCCTCTTGGGAGGCATCGGTGACATCCGCATCAACCAGACGGCTAGCGTGGACGAAATCAAGGAAGCACTGGATTTCTTCAGAGAAGGATAATCTTATGAAATGTTGGAGAGAATGTGTATCAGCAGAAGGAAGAATGAAGATACACAAACTCTTCAACATTTATATTTTAGACCTTTTCTATATTCAAATATGAGACCTTTTCATCATCATGTTAAACCTTTATTTATATAATGTATATGAGAAAAATATTATTCTACCTATTTCTATTGACCGTTACGGGCATACAGGCAAATCCTGTAGATGACATTCTGGAACGCATTGACAAAGGCGCTTCACGCAAGTTTCAGACCATACTGGTAAAATCAGACAAAGACTTTTTCGAGATTGACCAGAAGTCTCATCCTTCCTCCAACAGCAGGAAAACTTCATCTCCTATCATCATCCGAGGCAACTCTTGGGTGAATATTGCCGTGGGTGTCAACTGGTATCTCAAACATTATGCCGGCATCCATATCTCCTGGAACAATATGACGGCTAAAATACCTGCCGTATTGCCACGAGTTGAGAAAAAGGAGCGACATGAGACAGATCTCAAATTGCGCTATGATTTCAACTACTGCACCTTCTCCTACTCGATGGCTTTCTGGGACTGGAACCGTTGGCAGAAAGAAATCGACTGGATGGCTCTGCATGGCATCAACATGCCGCTTGCCATCGTAGGCGAAGAATGTGTATGGAGAAACATGCTCCTCAAGTTAGGCTATACAGAGGAAGAAGTCGGCAAATTCATTGCCGGTCCTGCTTTTCTGGCTTGGTGGGAAATGAACAACCTCGAGGGATGGGGCGGTCCTCTGCCACTCAACTGGTACAAGCAACAGGAAGTTTTGCAGAAGAAGATATTGGCAAGAATGAAAGAGCTTGGTATGAAACCTGTCTTGCCGGGCTATTGCGGTATGATGCCTCATGACGCCAAAGAAAAGTTAGGCCTCAACGTGACTGATGGTGGTCGCTGGAATGGTTATCAGCGCCCTGCCAACCTATCGCCTACGGATGCCCGATTTGCAGAAATCGCAGACCTATATTATAAGGAGCTCACCCATCTCTTCGGTAAGGCTTCCTATTACTCCATGGATCCTTTCCACGAAAGCAATGATGATGCTGCCGTTGATTACGGAAAAGCAGGAAAGGTGCTGATGGATGCCATGAAGCGTGCCAATTCTGAGGCAGTGTGGGTGGTTCAGGGATGGACCGAGAATCCACGTCCACAGATGATAGATAATCTGAAGGTTGGCGACCTCCTCATACTCGACCTCTTCTCTGAATGCCGCCCGATGTTCGGAAGTCCGAGTATCTGGAAACGGGAAGGTGGATACGGCAAGCATCAATGGCTCTTCTGTCTTCTGGAGAACTTTGGCGGAAACGTGGGTCTTCATGGAAGAATGGACCAGCTTCTCAATAACTTCTATCTCGCTACAGGAAAAATGGACGTCCAAAAGCAAGAGAATTCTTCACTCATCACTAACTCTTCACTGAAGGGCTGGGGCTTTACGATGGAAGGTTCAGAAAACAACCCGGTGATGTTCGAACTGATGAGCGAACTGCCTTGGAGAGCGGAGAAGATGACCAAGGAAGAATGGATCCAGGAATACTGCTTTGCCAGATATGGCGTCCACGATGATACAATCGTGAAAGCCTGGACTTTGCTTGCAAAAAGCATCTACAACTGTCCGCTCGGCAACAACCAGCAAGGTCCCCATGAGAGCATCTTCTGCGGACGCCCATCATTAAACAATTTCCAGGTTTCCAGCTGGTCGAAAATGCACAACTACTATGATCCGGAAGACACCCGACAGGCTGCCATCCTCTTCGCACAAGTAGCTGATAAATACAAAGGAAACAACAACTACGAATATGATCTCGTGGATATCTGCCGACAGGCTCTCGCCGACCAGGGCAGAAAACAGTACCTGCAGACGATTGCCGACTACAATGCCTTTGCCCGTAAAGACTTTGACAAGAATGCAGACCGATTCCTGAAGATAATTCTTCTGCAGGACAAACTCTTAGGCACCCGTTCTGAATTCCGTCTGGGACATTGGACAGAACAGGCACGCAAAATCGGCAAGACTACGGCAGAGAAAGACCAATATGAATGGAATGCTCGTGTACAGATTACCACATGGGGAAACCGCACCTGTGCTGATAAGGGAGGGCTCCGAGACTATGCACACAAGGAATGGCAAGGTTTACTGAAAGACTTCTACTACAAGAGATGGAGTACCTATATGAAGGCATTAGAAGACCAGATGAAAGCCAGCACCCAAGTGGATTACGAAGCGTTAGGCGGTGGCAAGAATGCTAACAAGACTGCTGCCGAACTCTTCCAAATGGCATTGCCTGGCGGTCCGGTAATTGACTGGTATGCTATAGAGGAACCATGGACTCTGCAGCACAATACCTACAGTGATCAACCTGAAGGAGACTGTGTGGAAGTGGCGAAGGAAGTTATCAATTTTATCAGATAAGAACTATTAAGAACAAGATAAAACACCCAGAAAACTATGATCAGACTCAAATCTCTGGATATCATGCGAGGGCTCACAGTAGCCCTCATGATATTGGTCAATAATGGCGGTGAACAGAACTATCATATTCTGACGCATAGCAAGTGGAACGGCTTGACTCCCTGCGACCTGGTCTTTCCTTTCTTCCTCTTCATGATGGGTATGTCCACCTATCTGTCTTTGAGAAAGACGGAGTTTAAGCCCTCGCTAATTATCTACAGAAAAATCGCAAAACGCACCATCTTGCTTTTTCTTATCGGGCTCAGTATCAACTGGTTTGATATGATTTGTTCGGGTAATGGATTAGACTTTGCGCATCTGCGTATATGGGCAGTCTTACAGCGCATAGCCCTCTGTTATGGCATTGTATCCCTATTGGCCATCCATATCAACCAACGGTATTTTGTCCATATCATCCTCGGCATCATCATAGTCTATATGGGCATCTTAGCTTTCGGCAACGGTTATGCCTACGATGCATCAGTCAACATCATCGCCCAGGCAGATCTCCATTTCTTCGGCTACGATCACCTCTATCATAAGAGTCCGGTAGATCCCGAAGGACTGCTGAGCACATTGCCAGCCATCGCCCATACGATGATAGGTTTCCTCTGTTGCAAATACATCAGCATTGCAGGTCAGAACGTTCATTCCAAAATTAAGTTTTTGAAAATCAGTGGTCTTGTCATGCTCATTCTTGGTTTCTTCCTTTCCTTGATTGGTTTCGGCATCAATAAGAGAATATGGAGTCCAAGCTATGTATTTGTGACCTGCGGTTTTGCTGCCTGGATCTTGAGTCTGCTCATCCAATGGATTGACAGGGGTGAAATCTGTGCAGAAGGAAAGAATGAAGCAAATGCAGAAGGAAAGAATGAAGCAAATGCAGAAGGAAAGACGATAAAAACAAAGGAGAATCCGATAACAGTTCTGTTTCTGTCTTTCGGAATGAATCCACTTTTTCTTTATGTCCTGAGCGAGTTCCTTGCCATCGTTTTCGGAACATACGGCATCAAGGACGACCTGTTAGGCCTCATCAGGAATGTCATTTCAGACGAGTATCTGGTTTCCCTCACCTATGCCCTGTTTTTTGTTGCCATTCATGCAGCGATGGGCATCTGGATGTACCAAAAGAAGATTTTCATTAAGCTATAATGCAAATGTTTGCACAACTATTTCCGACTTATTATATTAAAAAGCATAAAAATAAAGTGGAGTTCAGAAAATTATTTGTATTTTTGCAGACAGAATAACAAAATTAGATATATCTAAATAGAATATGAACATTTTAGAGTTAAGCGAACAGGAAATCGTTCGCAGACAAAGTCTTCAAACATTGCGCGAGATGGGCATTGATCCATACCCAGCTGCAGAGTTTCCAACTAATGCATTCAGCACTGATATCAAAGCTGAATTCAAAGACGAGGAAGAGCCACGCCAGGTAGTCATCGCAGGTCGTATGATGGGCCGACGCGTAATGGGTAAAGCCAGCTTCGCAGAGTTGCAGGACTCAAAGGGAAGAATCCAGGTCTATATCGCACGCGACGAGATTTGTCCAGACGAGAACAAAGACCTTTATAATACTGTTTTCAAGAAACTTCTCGACATCGGTGACTTCATCGGTGTAAAGGGTTTTGTTTTCCGCACACAGACTGGCGAGATTTCAGTTCACGCCAAGGAACTGTGCCTGCTCTCTAAGAGTTTGAAACCACTCCCTATCGTAAAATATAAGGATGGTGTTGCTTACGACAAGTTCGACGACCCTGAGTTGCGCTATCGTCAGCGCTATGTTGACCTCATCGTCAACGATGGCGTAAAGGATACTTTCTTGCAGCGTGCTACAGTTCTCCGTACACTCCGCAGCGTTCTCGACAATGCTGGTTATACAGAGGTGGAGACTCCTACTCTCCAGAGCATCGCTGGTGGTGCTTCTGCCCGCCCATTCATCACTCACTTCAATGCGCTCGATCAGGATATGTATATGCGTATCGCTACTGAGCTTTATCTGAAGCGCCTTATCGTAGGTGGTTTCGAGGGTGTTTATGAGATTGGCAAGAACTTCCGTAACGAGGGTATGGACCGTAACCATAACCCAGAGTTCACCTGTATGGAACTTTATGTTCAGTACAAGGACTACAACTGGATGATGTCATTCACTGAGAAATTGCTCGAGACTATCTGTATCGCAGTCAATGGAAAGCCAGAACGCGAGATAGATGGTAACATCATTAGCTTCAAGGCTCCATATCGCCGTCTTCCTATCCTCGATGCCATCAAGGAAAAGACTGGTTTCGATTGCAACGGCAAGACAGAGGAAGAAATCCGCGCATTCTGCAAGGAGAAGGGCATGGATGTAGATGAGACCATGGGTAAGGGTAAGTTGATCGACGAGCTCTTCGGTGAGTTCTGCGAGGGAACCTTCCTCCAGCCTACTTTCATCACCGACTATCCTGTAGAGATGTCTCCATTGACCAAGATGCACCGTTCTAAGCCAGGCTTGACCGAGCGTTTCGAGTTGATGGTAAACGGTAAGGAGCTTGCCAATGCATACTCAGAGCTCAACGACCCAATCGACCAGGAAGAGCGTTTCATCGACCAGATGAAGTTGGCTGACAAGGGAGATGATGAGGCGATGATCATCGATCAGGACTTCCTCCGTGCCCTCCAGTATGGTATGCCTCCTACATCAGGTATCGGTATCGGTATCGACCGCTTGGTAATGCTGATGACAGGCAAGACCTTCATTCAGGAGGTATTGTTCTTCCCTCAGATGAAGCCAGAAAAGAAGATGCCACAGAGTACTATCAAGGAATGGGCTGAGATTGGCGTGCCAGAGGATTGGGCATACGTGCTCCGCAAGGCAGGTTTCAACCTGATTTCTGACATCCGTGAAGAGAAGGCTCAGGGTCTTCAGCAGAAGATCGGTGAAATCAACAAGAAGTACAAACTCGGCTATGAGAAGCCTTCTGTTGATGATATCCAGGGCTGGATTGACGCAGCAAATAAGTAATATATATTAATGTATAATTGGGGCAGCATACTCCAATTATACATTATTAGTTATACATTAAACATTAAACGAAGTGTTCAACTGCGGAAAAATTGCTATTATTGGCGGCGGTAGCTGGGCTACGGCAATAGCCAAGATTGTGGTGGGGCATACTCATCACATAGGTTGGTATATGCGACGCGACGACCGCATCGAGGACTTCAAGCGCTTGGGGCATAATCCTGCCTATCTGATGTCGGCAAGATTCAATGTGGATGAGATTTTCTTCTCTTCAGACATCAATAAGATTGTGCAGAACTACGACACACTCGTATTCGTCACCCCATCGCCTTACCTTAAGAATCATCTCAAGAAACTCAAGACTCGCATCAGCGACAAGTTTATCATCACAGCCATCAAGGGTATCGTACCTGACGAAAACCTCGTTTGTTCGGAATATTTCCATCAGGTATATGACGTGCCTTATGAAAACCTGGCTTGTATCGGTGGCCCTTCTCATGCAGAAGAAGTTGCGCTGGAGCGTCTGAGTTATCTCACCGTGGGCTGTAGCGACACAGATAAGGCTCGCGCCTTTGCCAACGACTGTCTGGCAAGCGAGTACATCAAGACCAAGACTTCAAGCGATGTCATCGGTATCGAATACTCATCGGTCTTGAAGAATGTATATGCTATTGCTGCAGGCATCTGTGGCGGTCTGAAATATGGCGACAATTTCCAGGCGGTACTCATGTCGAATGCCGTTCAGGAGATGCACCGTTTCCTCACTGCCGTCCACCCTATCGACCGCAGCATGTACGACTCAGTATATCTCGGTGACCTGCTCGTAACAGGTTACAGTAATTTCTCACGCAACCGCACCTTCGGTACCATGATAGGTAAAGGCTATAGCGTGAAAAGTGCACAGATAGAGATGGAGATGATTGCCGAGGGATTTTTCGGTACAAAGTGTATGAAGGAAATCAATCGCCACATGCACGTCAACATGCCAATTCTCGATGCTGTATATAATATACTGTACGAGCGCATCAGTCCGCAAATCGAAATCAAACTCTTGACTGATTCGTTCAGATAATGGAGAAACATTAACACATTCATTTAGATATTTAAATAAGAAAATGAAAAGTATCAGCTTAAACATTACTAAGGCTGCATCATTCCTCGCAGAAGGTGCAGTAAAGGCTTACGAGCCTAAGGTAAAAGCCGCTCAGGAAGCTCTTGAGAACGGCACTTGTGAAGGTAACGATTTCTTGGGATGGTTGCATTTGCCATCTTCTATCACTCCTGAGTTCTTGAATGAGATTCAGGCTGTTGCCAACACATTGCGTGAAAAGTGTGAGGTTGTTGTTGTTGCTGGTATCGGTGGTAGCTACCTTGGTGCTCGCGCCGTTATCGAAGGCCTCGGCAATTCTTTCGCTTGGCTCGTAAATGATAAGAAGAATCCAACAATCCTTTTCGCAGGTAACAACATCGGTGAGGATTACCTCTACGAGTTGACTACTTTCTTGAAGGACAAGAAGTTCGGTGTTATCAATATCTCTAAGTCTGGTACCACAACTGAGACTGCTCTCGCTTTCCGTCTTTTGAAGAAGCAGTGCGAGAATCAGCGTGGCAAGGAAGAGGCTAAGGATGTGATCGTAGCCGTTACCGATGCCAAGAAGGGTGCTGCCCGTACTTGCGCTGACAAAGAGGGTTATAAGAGTTTCATCATTCCTGACAATGTAGGTGGTCGTTTCTCAGTTCTTACTCCAGTAGGTTTGTTGCCTATCGCAGTTGCTGGTTTCGACGTAAAACAGCTCGTTGCTGGTGCTGCTGACATGGAAAAGGCTTGTGGTAAGGACGTTGCTTTCGATGAGAACCCTGCTGCTATCTATGCAGCTACTCGTCAGGCACTCTATACACAGGCTGGCAAGAAGATTGAGATTGTTTGCAACTTCCAGCCAAAACTTCACTACTTCGCTGAGTGGTGGAAGCAGCTCTATGGTGAGAGCGAGGGTAAGGACCAGAAGGGTATCTTCCCTGCAGCTTGCGACTTCACTACCGACCTTCACTCTATGGGTCAGTGGATTCAGGAGGGCGAGCGCTCTATCTTCGAGACTGTTATCAGCGTAGAGACTCCTAACGAGAAGTTGCTCTTCCCTCACGATGATGAGAACCTCGATGGTTTGAACTTCCTCGAGGGCAAGCGTGTTGACGAGGTGAACAAGATGGCAGAGCTCGGTACACGTTTGGCTCACGTTGACGGTGGTGTTCCTAACATCCTGGTTAACGTACCTGAGTTGAACGCTTACTACCTCGGTCAGTTGATCTACTTCTTCGAGAAGGCTTGCGGTATCAGCGGTCTCTTGGAAGAGGTAAACCCATTCAACCAGCCTGGTGTTGAGGCATACAAGAAGAATATGTTTGCATTGCTCAACAAGCCTGGTTATGAGGCTGAAAGCAAGGCAATCCAGGAGCGTTTGGCTAACGAGAAATAATCGATATTAAGAAATCATTTCATTATTGATGAAAGAAATTATTCCAAAATACTTAAAAGACCACGGCTTTGGGGAATTCAACCCTAAAGCCGTTCTTTTTGATATGGATGGCGTGCTATACAACAGTATGCCTAATCATGCCGTGGCCTGGCAGGAATCTATGAAGCAGTTTGACATCCACATGACTGCCGCTGATGCTTATGCCACAGAGGGAGCACGAGGTATCGATACCATCAAGATGATGGTGAAAAAACAGAAAGGTATCGACATATCTCTGGAAGAAGCTCAGAAAATGTATGATGTAAAGACGGATATCTTCCACTCTATGCCAACAGCAGAAATCTTCCCTGGTGTTAAGGAAATCATGCAGAAGATTAAGGATGCTGGTATGCAAGTGGGTGTGGTTACCGGTAGCGGCCAGCGCCCTCTCATCATGCGCCTACTCAATGACTTTGGTGATTTTCTGGATGAAGAGCATATTGTAACTGCGTATGACGTGAAACGTGGAAAACCAAACCCAGACCCATACCTGATGGGATTGCAGAAAGCGGGCAATCTTCAACCATGGGAAGGTATCGTTGTAGAGAATGCTCCATTAGGAGTCAGAGCGGGTGTTGCTGCTAACATCTTCACGGTAGCTATCAATTCCGGTCCATTACCAGATAATGAGTTATCTGATAAAGGCAGTAATCTTCTTTACCATCAGATGACCGAATTCTGCAATGACTTCGAGAGTTTAATAGAAATGGCACATCAGCAGAGCCAGATATTCAAAAACAACAAAAACGTGTAAGTAAACATCATTACTTACACGTTTTTGTTTGATTTTTATATTCGTATAATTCGATTCCTTTATAGGACAATTTAATGATAACCGATTTTTATTTAAACAATTCAGATAGTGATACTTTCCTTGACAATTTATTATTCTTTCAACCAACGACCAATCAGATCAATAATTTCCTGACGAGTAGGCTCTGGGAAGGAAAGAATACGGGTCTTATGAGAACCTCCCGGACACATATAAACATGTAAATTGTGTTTGTTCTTCGTAAATGGAAGTCCATAAATACCAGAAGCACTCCATGGGTCGATAGAACCATAGATATAAACCATCTTAGGATCATTCTTACTCAGAAAATCTACTGTGTGCTTATATAATACAGGAGAAAATTTCACTTCCTCTGCATCCTTCGGCAACATCAACCGATGCAAATATCCCTTTGCCGTCTTAATACTCAGATATCTCTTGAATGGTTTTATATAATAGCCATAGTAACCTAATTCTTTAGCCGCCTGTACATCAAACGAGAAATAAGGATTCTGATTGGAGAAATAATCGGGTTCACAATGACTCATCCAATACTTGAATACTGCTAAATCATCAGCCTCTCTTGTAGGAATCTTTTGGATATCAGCCCCCCACTGCCAGAAAGCAAACGCATACTCAAAGACTGAGAAGTCATATATTTCAGCCAAAGGGGCATTGAATGTATAATGCTTGTCATTGCAATATTTCTCAAGCAGAGGAAGAAGTGCTGCCTTGCGCTTAAAGAGCAGAAGTTGGAAATCGAGCACTTTCTGTCTGTTTTCAGGAGTCGAAACCTCATATTGGAGAAATATCTCATGTCTACCATCCTCAAGACTTCTGTTAAGTGGAGCTACGTATGGAACAGAAATATCCACATCGTTTGGAAAGCAGGAACGGTAGAACATGGTTGTCTGACCGCCCTTACTGATGCCTGTAGCCATCCACTTACCCTTATATAAAGCATGTAATGCTTCATTCACATGATGCAAATCATAAAGAGAATTCTCCACTGTCAGATAATCCCAGTTGCAAGGGTTTGGCATGGACTTATCAAAATAACGGTACTCCACGGTAATGATATTGGTATCGAAGAGCTTAGACAGTTCCTCTATATATCCCTCATGCAACGCATAATTGGCATCATAGCCTTCTGTAACAAGTACTGTTGGACGGTCAAAACCGCGATGACAGAGTACAACTCGCTGATCAAACTGACCTGCCTGCGGGTTCTTAGCATCTAATTGCTGCTTGATAAAGAACACGTATTTTTCTGGGAAACAAGTACTCTGCAGCGGTTCCACTTTACTCACACCAGGAAGAGCCGCTAACCGTTTACCTGCTTCACCCAATTCTGCTGCCAACATCTGCAAAGGCAAGATGAGCAACATCAACATCAGCAAACAAGCTGACTCCAATGATTTTGTTTTCTTAAAAAATTTCATTGCTTTCAAAGATATTATACTTTTGAAGATATTATATTTTGAAATACAAAGGTACTGCAAAAACCAGAGAAAAAAGAAAATAAAATGAGAAAAAGTATGATTTGATGAATCTTCCCCACAAAAACGTAGCAGATTGCTTTGCTATTCCATCAAAAAAACTTATCTTTGTGCCCGAATTTCAGTACAATTCAAATACAGAACAGCATATTGTACTTGTGAATAAAAAGAATTAAAAGGATAAATACGATAAAGGACAAATATTAAAAAGAAAGATATGAAAAAGATTATTTTTCCAATCATGTTGATTACAATGTTGGCTTCATGCTCAGAAAGCATTGAAGACAGAGCAGCAAGAGAGGCTAAGGAATATACAGAGAAAGTATGCCCTACTCCTTTCGTGAATGATGGGCGCACAGACAGTACGGTATTCGACAAGAATACCCGTACCTATATTTATTATATGACTTTGAGAAACAAGGCAGATAATGTCATACTCATCAAACAGAACCACAAGAAACTTTATGATGTACAAAAGCAGTCATTAGACAATAATCCTGGACTTCAGAAATATAAAGAAGCCCATTTCGCTTTCAGATTCATCTATCATTCTGCTAAAAATCCAAAAGAAGTCCTATTGGACAACACCTTTAAATATTAAGACAGAAAAGGTCATTGATTACAAGCAGAAAAAGACAAAGATTAAAAGCTGAAAAAGTCCCGAAGAAAGATTTAATTCTTCGGGACTTTTATATTATTTCTACTGGAAACCGACCAGTAATGCTGTCTTTTACATTTAGTACCCCATTTCCTGAAGTGCAGTTGCCAACTGGTCTGGACAACTTGTTGGTTTGTTGCCGCAAGTAATACCCTTCAATCGGGCAATCACTTCCTGCGCCTTCATACCTCTTATCAAGGAACAAACGCCCTTGGTATTGCCATCACAACCTCCGATAAACTGCGCTTCCTGTACGACTCCATTCTCATCTACACTGATGCAGATGTACTTGGAGCAGGTACCATGAGTCTGATAAGTCACCTTGGTAAGATGCTTTGCATTCTCGTTGTTGATCATAGGAAACTTATTCAGCATCAGCAGGAATTTCTGGCTTCATGTTGGTATAGACAGTCTGAACATCGTCAAACTCCTCCAACTTCTCAACCATCTTGTCGATAGTCTCACGCTCCTCAGGAGTTACATCCTTCAAATCATTAGGAATGTAAGTGAACTCAGCACCAGTTACCTCGAAGCCCTCAGCCTCCAAATGCTTCTGGATTTCACCGAAGCTTGTAGGAGCACCATAGATAGTGATTTCATTGTTCTCCTCATCCTCATCGAACTCGTCTTCTACACCATAGTCGATCAGGTCGAGAATCAACTCGTCCATATCCAGACCATCCTTCTTCTTGAATGTGAACACAGCCTTGTGATCGAAGAGGAAAGAAAGGGAACCTGTAGTACCCAAGTTGCCGCTGAACTTATTGAAAATAGAACGAACGTCAGCTACAGTACGAGTAGTATTGTCTGTCAATGTGTCAACAAATACAGCAACACCGTGAGGACCATATCCCTCGTATGTTACCTCCTTGTAATCGCTGGTATCCTTGCCACAAGCGTTCTTGATGGCACGAGCGATGTTATCCTTAGGCATGTTCTCACGCTTACAGTTAGCGATGATAGCACGCAAGGTTGGGTTGTTCTCTGGCTCTGGACCGCCTGCCTTTACAGCGATTGCAATCTGCTTACCCAACTTAGTAAATGTCTTGGCCATGTGGCCCCATCTTTTCAGCTTTGTAGCTTTACGATATTCAAATGCTCTTCCCATTGGAATAAATTTTAAAAATGTTTATCGTTTTGTTTAAAATATTATCTTAACTCTGCATTGAGCTTGCCTGTCAGGTTGGCAATCAACTTCTTCATGATTGCGTCTATCTGCTTGTCATTCAAAGTCTTTTCTTCATCCTGAAGAATGAAGTTGACAGCATAACTCTTCTTGCCAGCTGGCAAGTTCTTACCTTCATAGACATCAAAGAGAACGACACTCTTCAGAAGTTTCTTCTCTGTCTGACGAGCGATTTGCTCAATCTGCTCAAACTGTACACTCTTATCTACCAAGAGAGCCAGGTCGCGGCTTACTGAAGGATACTTGCTGATATCAGTATAGGTGAGGTTCACCTTCTTGATGGCCTTCATCAGGTTGTCCCAATGCACATCGGCATAGAATACATCCTGCTCAATATCAAAAGCCTTCTTCAACTTGAGACTCAAGATACCCAACTCTACCAATACCTTACCTGCACGTGTCTCATACTGTACACCCTTAGAGAAGATATTGTTGTCGCTATGCTTAATCACAATGTTATTGGCAGGCATGCCGACACGACGAAGGATATTCTCTACCACAGCCTTCAACTCGTAAATGCTACTCTGCTCATCAGCATGAGCCCAGTTGCCCTCTACACGCTTACCGGTAATGAAAAGAGAAATATGACCCTCCTGAGTATAACCCTTGATAGGATTCTCAGCATCCCACTTCTCCTTATTATATATATAGGTGTTACCAACCTCGAAGAACTTCAGATTCTGACTCTTGTGATTGATGTTGCGAGAAACACTCTCCAAACCGCCAAAGAGCATAGTTTGACGCATCACACCGAGATCAGTACTCAATGGATTCATGATCTTAACAGTATGCTCATCAGGATAAGCATTGAGTTCCAAATCAGTATAATAGCTTGCCTTGGTAAGAGAGTTGTTCAGGATTTCCATGAAACCTTCACCCACCAACTGCTCTGCTACGATATTCTGAGTATGATAGTGCTTGTCTTCCTCTCCCTGAACTGTCAAAGAACTCTTCAACTGGGTAGGAATTTCCACATTATTATAACCATAGATACGGAGAATGTCCTCTACTACATCACATGGACGCTGAACATCTACACGGAATGGAGGAACAAGGAGATCGATGCCTTCAGCATCCTCCTTCACAATCTTCATCTCCAGGGATGTAGCAATGTTCTTGATAGTCTCCACACCGATTTCCTTACCGATGAGACGATGAGCGTACTCATAGTTCAAGCGAACAGGGAAATCCTGAATAGGCTCTGGATAAACATCCTTGATTTGCATGGAAATCTTACCACCTGCAAGTTGCTTGCAGAGAATAGCAGCCTGCTGCAAAGCATAAATCTGTCCATTTGGATCAACACCACGCTCAAAACGATAGCTGGCATCTGTACTCAAACCATGACGACGTGCACTCTTGCGAATCCAGGTTGGATGGAAATAAGCACTTTCCAAAACTACATTCTTGGTGGTCTCGTATGTACCAGAACCCTTACCGCCAAAGATACCAGCGATACACATTGGCTCTTCTGCATTGCAGATGCTCAAATCGTGCTCACCAAGTGTATGTTCCTCACCATCGAGGGTAACAAACTTAGTTCCTTCTGGCTGGGTACGAACTACAATCTTATGACCGGTTACCATGTCAGCATCAAAACAGTGCAATGGCTGACCATAAGCCATCATGATATAGTTGGTAATATCCACGATATTGTTGATTGGGCGCAAGCCGATGATATTCAACTTATCCTGCAACCACTTTGGACTTTCCTTTACTTCGCAATCTGTGATACTTACACATGCATAACGCTTGCAAGCATCAGTATTCTGAATCTCTACGTCAATAGGCAGGTCCTCGTTATCTACGACAAACTCATCGCAAGAAGGACGATGAAGACTGGTCTGATAACCATTCTGCTTCAACCAAGCATAGAAGTCGCGGGCTACGCCCCAGTGACCCAGTGCATCTGCACGATTGGCAGTGATATCAATCTCAATCAGCCAATCGCTCTCAAGATGATAATACTCAGCAGCAGGCTGACCTACTGGAGCATCCTCTGGGAGAACAATAATACCAGCGTGGTCTGTACCCACACCAATCTCATCCTCAGCACAAATCATACCAAGGCTCTCAACTCCACGGAGCTTGCTTCTCTTGATAGTAAAACTCTGGTCACCATCGTAAAGTACACAACCTAAGTCTGCTACGATAACCTTCTGACCAGCGGCAACATTTGGCGCACCACAGACAATCTGCTGAGGCTCACCCTTGCCCAGGTCAACAGTTGTTACATGAAGATGATCGCTGTTAGGATGCATCTCGCATGTCAACACTTTACCCACGTAAAGACCTTTCAGTCCACCTTTGATAGACTGAACTTCTTCCAAAGCGTCAACTTCCAGACCGCAAGAAGTCAGCGCGTCTGCAACTTCCTGAGGAGTCAAGTCGAAATCGACGTATTCTTTAAGCCATTTGTAAGAAACGTTCATTATAATGATTTTATTTGTATTCTCAAAATTCACATCGAAGCACCTCCCGCACTTCGACTTTTTATGATTTTCTCTAAAACTTTGCAAAAATACAAAAAAAAACAGACTTAGACGAAAAAATATTCGTATATTTGCACTTATTAAAAGTTTAATGCGATTTTTCCAGCGAAAACAGAAACTTTTTCATTTGGAAGATAGATTTCAAAGCAAAATAACATGCGAAAGAAAAAGTCCCCACAGATAACACCCCTGATGCACATCAGCATCATCCTAACCATCGGAATTCTCATCGCAAAGATGGGATACGGCTACATTGACACCATCTATTGGCTGGTGGCAGCACTGCTGTCATGGGGTATTTCATTCTATCTTCTCAAACGCTCTTCATCGACAATAAACGCCCAATGTCTTTCCCTGTTTATCTGCATATTCTGTATGGGAGGAGTCCTGACTTCTCACCAGCTGGACAAGAAACAGGATAAGCCGCAAATCATCACTGAAGAAAACCTTTCATCATTTGACAAAACCATGTTAGTAACTCAAGAATGCAGAAACACAATCCAAAAACAATTGCGAAGCCTCAACATTCAGGAACAGGACTTCGCCATCGTATCTGCCATGACCCTCGGAGACAAGACCTCATTGACAAAAGAAACCAAAGATATCTATTCGATATCAGGAGCTAGTCATATACTGGCTGTCAGCGGATTACATATCGGAATTATTTTCCAACTATTCATTCTATTGTTAGGAGGACGAAGACGTAGTATCCCTACCATCATACTTTCCATCACCGCCATTTGGGCTTATGTCATTTTTATCGGAATGCCCGCCAGTGCTATACGTTCTGCTACCATGATCAGCATCTGCTGCTTTGCCATGCTTTCCCATCGTAAAGCACTGTCTATCAACAATCTCACGTTTGCCTATGTTATCATGCTTATTTACAATCCGCTCTACTTATTCGACATCAGTTTCCAAATGTCGTTTATGGCAGTTTATTCGATTCTATTGTTCTACCAGCCTCTTGAAGGCCTATGCAGTACCAGTCATTTTTATACCCGATGGCCTTGGAGTATGCTCTGCATTTCCATAGCTGCTCAAATCGGCACCATGCCACTCATCATCTATTATTTTGGCCGCATCTCATGCTATGCACTTTTCACAGGTTTCATAGCCATCCCTGCAGCCACAGTAATCCTTTGGTTATCTGCCGCCATTCTCCTGCTTACACTTCTTACTCATATACCACTAATTAGCCTACTAACCGATCCACTTCTACACTACGCAGCAAATGGACTCATCAGTATCACCCAAGCAACGAATACGGCATTAAAACTCACAACTATGCTGCCAGGAGCAAGCATTGATGGGATAAAAATAAATATCCCACAATTATGCCTCATCTATTTCTGCATAATCGTGGGATACATATTTATCAGGAAGACAAGGTATTATTCAAAAACCTCGTCGATTCCGTTTTCTGTAAAATCATCCTCCTCTGCCTTCCGACCACAAGGATTATAATCTTCTGGAAGATCAAACTTTGCCATTGGATCTATACCTAATGACCTGTCAGCATACACCTTCTTCATGAAGATAGCCCATATAGGAAGCGCCATCGTAGCACCTTGTCCCATCTGTCCTCTGTCAAAATGGATGTCACGGTCTTCACCACCCACCCAACAGCCGCTTACCAACTGCGGAGTGAAACCGATAAACCAACCATCACTATTATTGTTGGTTGTACCAGTCTTGGCACCTATCTGTCCCTGGAAATTATAACGATAGCGCAAACGCCCAGCAGTACCATTATCTACTACACCCATCAGCATCGTAAGCATCTTCATTGCATTGGCTGCGCCAATCACCTCATTCATTCGAGGTTGGAATGTAGCAATGGTATTTCCTTCATTGTCCTCTATTCGACTCACAAACATAGGAGCTGTACGGATACCATGATTGGCAAATACCGTATAGGCACTCACCATCTCGCTCACACTCACTTCACAAGGACCGAGACAGAGACTCATGGATGCATGAATATCAGGATTATGAATACCGAAGTCATGGAGAATCTGAACAAACTGGTTTGGATTCAACTTGCTCATCAGATAAGCACTGATCCAGTTGTTACTCTGCGCCAATCCCCACTTCAATGGCACCATCTGTCCATAACGGGCATGACTCACGTTACGAGGAGTCCAAGGCCTTCCGCCAACTATATATGTCCGCTGTCTGTTAGGAGCATAATCACAAGGTGTGAATCCGTTCTCCATAGCTAAGCTATAAAGGAATGGTTTGATAGTAGAACCCACCTGTCTCCTACCTAAGCTTACCATATCATACATGAAATGAGGATAATCCAAACCGCCCACATAAGCCTTGACAGCTCCAGTCTTCGGATCCATACTCATGAAACCACTACGCAGGAAGCCTTTGTAATATCTGATGGAATCGAGCGGACTCATCAAGGTATCAATATCTCCATGATAAGTGAACACCGTCATTTCAATTTTCTTGCGGAAAGCCTCTTTGATTTCCTCTGGTGTGCATCCCGCGGCCTTCATCGTACGCCAGCGCTCACTCTGGGTAACAGAACGGTTCAGAATATAACGTATCTGCTGAGGAGTCAACTTATCTGAATAAGGAGAACTTGGCTTTGGCTTATTTTCCTTATCAAAAGCTGGCTGAAGATAACGGGCAACATGCTGATAAACAGCCTCTTCTGCATACTTCTGCATACGACTATCGATGGTAGTAAACACCTTCAGTCCATCAGAATAAACATTATATGGCGAACCGTCTTTCTTAAAGTTTTTATTGCACCAGCCATAGAGAGGATCTGTATCCCAGGCTATGGAATCGGCAACAAACTGCACATTGTTCCACGAAGGATAGTCTGAACGAACAGGGCGTTTTGCCATCATGTACCGGCGCAAGAATTCCCTTAAATAAGTAGCCGTACCATCCTTATGATCAGTACGATGGAAGTTCAGCGTCAAAGGTTCACTTGAATAGTTCTGATACTCAGCACGGTCCATATAACCAGCCTTCACCATCTGCGAGAGAACAACATTACGACGCTCCTTGGCACGTTCAGGATAACGTACCGGATTGAAGAGCGATGGGTTCTTGCAAAGACCTATCAAAGTAGCAGCTTCACACACCGTCAGATTCTTCGGTTCCTTATTAAAATAGGTATTAGCTGCCGTCTTGATACCGACAGCATTGTGCAAGAAATCAAAATAGTTGAGATAGAGAGCAATAATCTCCTCTTTGGTATAATAACGTTCCAACTTGATGGCAATGACCCACTCTATTGGCTTCTGGAACATTCGCTGAGCAGCACTTTGCGCAGTACTACTATACAACTGTTTAGCCAACTGCTGAGTAATGGTAGAACCACCTCCAGCATTAGTCTGCCCCAAAATACCACGCTTGATGATAGCACGACCCAGCGCTCTGAAGTCAATACCAGAGTGCTCATAAAATCGTTCATCCTCAGTAGCCACCAAAGCCTGAACCAGATAAGGTGACATTTTCTTATAAGGTATCACAATTCTGTTTTCCTTATTCAGATTCCATGTACCGATAACCTTACCGTCAGAAGAATATACCTGAGTCGCAAAGCGGTTGATCGGATTCTGCAAATCTTCAATATCCGGCATATAGCCAATCCAGCCAAACCAAATGGCAAAGAATCCAACAATTGCAGAAACAATACCTCCAGCAAGAAGCGCCCACAAAATATGTATGAAACGTTTTCTCATCACTAATTAAATTATATTTCAAATATCATTTCTTGATAATTTGTGCAAAATTACACAAAAAAAGTTGTTACGCAAAAGAAATCAAGGAAATTTTGCATATTCCAAATAATAATGTTAACTTTGTCGGCAGAAAAAAAAGACTTAGATGCTTATGGCAAGAAAACTATATCCTTTAGGAATACAGACATTTGAGAGAATCCGCAAGGAAGATAAACTCTATATAGACAAGACGGAATATATCTACCACATGACTCATACCAGTGGTACATATTTCTTCCTGGCTCGCCCTCGCCGTTTTGGAAAATCACTACTTGTCTCAACGCTCCAAAGCTACTTTGAAGGCAAGAAAGATTTGTTTGAAGGACTTGCCATCGAAAAGTTTGAGAAAGAATGGACAGAATATCCTGTACTGCATTTTGACATGAGTGGTGGAAAGCACATGGACAAGGAGCAGCTGGAAGAGTATCTGGGATATCGCCTCCAAGATGAGGAAAAGAAATGGGGAATTTCTAAACCTGCAAAAGGTAACAACAATCGTTTGATAGACCTTATCAACACTGCGTATCAAAAAAGCGGCAAACAAGTGGTCGTTCTCATTGATGAGTATGATGCGCCTTTGTTAGACGTTGCTCATGACAATGACAGACTGATAGCTCTTCGTGATGTTATGCGCAATTTCTACAGCCCTTTGAAATACAGAGAACCTGTTCTCCGTTTTGTTTTTCTCACAGGCATCACCAAGTTCTCGCAAGTCAGCATTTTCAGTGAACTAAACAACATCACCCTTCTCTCCATGAATGATGACTATGCTGGCATTTGTGGTATCACAAAAGAAGAACTGCTTACCCAAATGTCGGAGGACATAGGAGAATTGGCTGAGAAAATAGGCATAACCAAGGAGCAAGCCATCGAAAAGCTCAAAGAGCATTACGATGGTTATCACTTCTCTGGCGAATCACCAGACATTTTCAATCCTTACAGTTTGCTGAATTGCTTCAATGAGAAGAAATTCGGTTCATATTGGTTTGCCTCTGGCACTCCTACATACCTCATCAATATGATGCGAAAATTCGACGTTATACCATCGGACATCACAAGAGTAGAAGCTGATGCAAGCGAATTTGATGCACCAACGGAGAACATGACGACCATCATGCCATTACTCTACCAAAGTGGTTACATCACCATCAAAGATTACAACCAGGAGTATAATTATTATACCCTCGACATTCCAAACAAAGAGGTAAAAGTGGGACTGACCAAATCTTTAATTCCTTCATACGTCACCTCAAACACACTTGCTGCCACCAATACGGCTCGTCGTATAGCCCAGGCTCTCGACAAGCAGGATATGAATGGAGCATTGGGACTGCTCCAGACTTTTCTTGGCACTGTACCTTACTGCAGCAACACCAATTACGAGGGGCATTATCAACAGATGTTATACATCATTTTTACTTTGCTCACAGACTACTTAGTAGATGTGGAGGTACATACCCCAAAAGGCAGAGTTGACATTGTTCTCCTGACCAAGACCAATCTCTACCTCATAGAATTGAAACTTAATCAGGATGCCCAGACTGCAATGCAGCAGATCAACCTCAAGGACTACCGCCAGCGTTTCGCTTTAAGCGAGAAGCCAATTACCAAGGTAGGCGTCAACTTTGACGGCACGACAAGGAACATCACAGACTGGGTAATAGAATGAGAAAACGAAGAAGGCATCCTCATAATGATGCCTTCTTACCAGGAAGGTTCCCGGCATGGAACTTCTGACAGATGTGACTCCATCAATAGATACCTATTATCTGTTTCGCCGCCGCATCTGCGAATATCAGGAAAGAACTGGCATTGACCTGTATGCAGATGGTGCCTATCAAAGTCCAGACAATCGAAAGTTTGCAAAGAACCACAATGCCATGCAGCTCAAGACTGGCAAGATGCAAAGTGGGCTCAGTTATTTTCATTCAAATCTAATCATCTTAGCTAATTGCAAAAAATAGTCATTCGACCAAATATCCAACTCTTTTGGATTTCTCACAAAAGGCAAGACATCAGCCTTTACTTGATTAATGTCTGCTGTAGCAAGCCGTTCGTTCAACTTTTGCAGGAAAGTTTCCTTGTCAAGCTCTTCCTGATTGAATTGCAAGGCTCTTTCGCACAAATGGGTAAAGTCAAGAGAGAGATTATGGCGAACATACCATTCGAAGTCATACCAGTCACGTCCCTTTACCCTGTTCTTCCAAGCACGATATACCAAGGCGTGCATCTTTCCTGCAAAGAGAGTTGGCAAGGTGAAACAGCGTGTCATGAATGACTGGGGGAGCAGAAGCAACTTCTGCTCTGTTTTGAATTTCAATGGAGGTTGGGTGTCAACTTCTATCTTTATCTTAACAGATTTCTCCGTTTGAAATGTAATATCATATACATCTGTGTTGTCTTTCAGAAAGGCAGACTCCACCTTGCCAAAATTCTTCTTGTCCTTCTTTCTGATTTCAACCTTTCTGCCCACCAACGCGAATTGGTCAATGATAGGCTGAAAGTATTGGGTAAAGTCAAAGTTCTCATTTGGAGCAAGCAAGGAAAAATCCATATCCTCTGAGAAACGCTGCAATCCATGGAATATGCGCAAACATGTTCCACCATAGAAAGCAGCCTCATTGAAAAAGCCACCATTATAAAGACCTGCAAGAATAACCTGCTGATTGACCTCAAAGATAGCATTGCGCTTTTGCTGCTCAGTCGTTATATCATAGCCCGAAAGCATTTGATTGAATATTTCGTTTGTACTCATTTTCTTAAATATTTAATTAGAGTTTCTATGGATTTAGACTTCTTGCCAACCTGAGCGTATCGCTCAAATATGCTTATGTCCATATTCTTAAAATCATCCATTTCCATTCGGATGTCCTCTTCCAAATAGACCTCAACATCTTTCAGATAGCGTAAATTAACCTTGGGAGAATTAGCAATCAAATCGCAAAGTGCTTTTTCGGGGGTTGCCATCAGAAAGGCGTAACTCTGCCTATTGATGCTTGTGATTCCTATGGGAAAAGCTTCTCTTGACATGTTCTTATACTCAAAGCGTCCTACTGGAGTATCAAAACAACGAGAATGCTTTAGTGTCATCGACTGGGTAGTATATACAGCTTCTGGGATTAAGCCATAATAACGCAAAGCCGTCTGCATTGATACGTATGAAGGAGCATAAAGATGATTGGCAACAAGTTCTGTGGATAGAGCAACACGAGACACATTTGGAGAGACCACATAAAGCCCCTTCTTGAGGCGGATAATCTTATGAGCCGCCTCAAGATTGCGCACTTTCTGATTTCCTGCTTCAATATTTGTAAACAACGAAGCTATTACCGAAGTACTGACTGGTATGTTACCTATATGTTCTAAATCCAATATCATAGTGCAAAAATAGTAAAAATTAGAACAGCAAACGAACTTTTTCTTGTTTTTCTGTTCTATTTTTAGCTATTTTAATAAAATCGCTTGGTACGTCAGTCGTATCAGAATTTGAAGAACATATCCAACCTTACCAAACATTTTTACGCCCTGAAGGATAAAAGCTGCCCTCTCATACCTGTAACAATTCATCCGCCATATGAAGAATCACATCGTGAAGTTCTATATTTTCTTTGAAATGTTGTGGCAAAGCATCATACCCTACTACAGTTCCAAGGATATTACCCAAAACGGCACCAGTAGAATCACTATCCCCACCATGATTGACTGCAGCAATGACCGCCTTTTCAAAATCGCCATAATACTTTACTATGCAATATACAGCAATGGCTAAAGTTTCTTCCGCTGTCCAGCCGCCACCAATATTCTCGATGTTTTCCACATCAGACAAGGAGTTATCCGCAAGTTTGATAGCCTTTTCTATCAAACTTTTCAACTCCCCTACATGTATATCATGCTCAGGAAACATGACACGCAATATAGCCAATCCATCATCCACATAGTTTTTAAAATCTGTCAAAGAACTTTCTTCCTTTTCCATCAAATTATAGATGATGTAAGATTCCAAAGCCGATGACAGAAAACCCAATGGATGCTGATGAGTTATCTCTGAAGCACTCGCAGCCAACTTCATGGCATCCGTGATAGACATTCTCTTATTAACGGCAGCAAACAAGCCACACCCTTTGCTATTATTTTGCGGTTCCCAACCTTTGTATAATGAGTACAGAGATTCCATACAAGTTTGTCCAGGAGCACGACGCTTATTCAACTCTGGGAGTTTGGCAATCCAACAATCCTTGTACTTACCCGATTTCTTGCCAATCTGAGTAAGATACCATTCGATGTAAGCCATACATATACCATACTGGTAGTTAGGATTGCTTTTATTTTTGGCTGCATTCAACAATCCATTAGTAGTAAATAAAGTCATCTGCGTATCATCAGAAATGACAGCTTTACCGTTATTGTCTTGGACATCCATACTCCATTGAGTCGTATCAAACTTCGTGATACCATGCTCCCCATAACGCTTCTGTATTCCCTCGAAAGAGTTGACAAATTCCACAGGATAGCCAAGGGCATCACCAATAGCTCCCCCAATGAGCGAGCCACGTATTTTATCTTGTAGTGACATAGAGTTTCGAGATTTATACATTTTTATCCATATTTTTCCATCAATAGACTTGTCCTTCAGTTCCTGCGTTTTATCTCGTCGGTCATAACTTTCACGCAACTCTGTGAGAATATCGCAAAATTCCTTGGAGGTAAGTATTGTCTTGAATGGATTACTCTCACCTGTAGAGTGAACAAGCGTCATCCCCCTCGTCTGCATCAACGCAGCACGGAAACGCTCACTTTGGTCAAACATCGCCTGATACGCCTGTCGTATCAGACTCTGAAATTCCTTGCCTTGGCGGTCGATGGCATGTCCTTTCCAACATACGATTTGGTCTGTCTGCCAAGAAGTAACACTCATTTTTCGGGCTTTACCTCCCTTCATACTGCATATCTGGCGTTGCTTGTCAAGGTCTTGCCTCTTCAACGATTGCAAGAAGCCCTCCATACTGCCACACACCATTCCGTCGAATCGGAATCCATTGCTGCACAGATTGCTCAACACATTCGAGGGGTAAAGACCATTCGAACGTATGTCCAAGGTATTCATCTCTGGATTGTACATATCAACCGTACTGTCAGAATTTGAAGAGCATATCCAGCAATTCACCAAATGATTTCTTAGGAGATTTAGAGCCATCCATATTGTCCGTCGTGAACACCTGAATGTTCGTATCACCACCCCAATAAATCATAGGAGCCAAGCCTTCCGTCAGCTTATCGTAGTTTGTACTGGAATCCATTTTCCTCAAAGCCTCCATCTTCTTCTCCAACTCCTTTTTAGACTTGGCAAACACGAAGTTCCAGTAATACCGATTCTCGGAAGCATAATCCTCATAGTCGAAGCAAGGATAACGTTGTGAATCATCATCCACATACACCCCATCCTTCGCCTTTCCACTACCAGAATAGCGAATCACCTCATAAATATCCTCAAACTCCACACCGTAAACACGGATAGGAGAATTATAACGAACACATGCCATAACTCTATACCCTTAGTTCGTGTCGGGCACAACCTTTAAAGTTTTCTTATTTCACTTTTATACCTTTGCCTTTCAGAACCTCACCTACAAGATTGTTTTAAAGATCATGCTTCATTCGAAGCTTTGTTGTCTGTTATCTTATTCTGAGCATTCTTTCCAATATGCCATCCATCACACCATAATTGTAGGTTATTTGATGAACCTCTGTAACTTTGGTTTCAAGTCCTCATGCTTGGAATAATCGAACATCAAACATTTGTTAGCATCCTTGAAAGGTATAACAGCATAATATTCACCTGCCCCAAAACAATCAATCTGATAAGGGTGATATGTCAAGACAACACCCTCTGGCAGCACAGCAAAATGAGTCAAAGGGAAGTCCTTCTCTGTGAAGGGCTTTTCGTTGTAACCTTTCCACCCTGCCCAATCATCGCAAGAATAATTGTGAACTAGACATGACCGCATAACATCATCCACACCTCCAGTATCGATCACAGGACAATGGAACGAGAATATACTATGTGTAAAATCCTCCCATGAACTTTCTTTCTCATAACAGAAATCATATCCTTTCTTCAAACTCTCCAATGTCAAATGTCTGAATTGTTGCAACATAGATGTTTTCACCGAATTGCTGACATCGAGCAATTCTCCTCTTCGCTTATCGTATGTGATGTAATACTCACGAGGTAAATCGTGAAATCCGCCATTATAGAGACTTGCCCAATAATGATAAGTGGCGTAATCATCACTGTCAGCCACCTTCCTCACTTTTATATCGCAAGTCATCCTTACCACCAAAGTATCTTCGATTTGATTTTCTGCACGACAAAGTTTCTCCCACAACACACCATATCCATCCAAAGAATGCAGCAAATCCTTTAGCGACCCACACTTGCCAACAGGAATACCCCCTTTGTTTTCCAACAGATAAAACGCATCATCCCTAATAGCAGCCATCATCCATTCACGGATAGCTTTATCAGACTCCATATCACCTTTCGGTATATCCAAATCTACACTAAACCCAGCTTCCATCCTTTCAAACTTGCTCCTTGGTTTGATGTAATAGTCCTTTGTCCATCTTTCTACAGATTCATCTGTGGTATTCTCCGTCTTCTTTGCATTGTATAAGTCACCGAACGAAACATCCGTTGTCTGCGCTCCTGCCATCAATGCCACCACACCATCTTTCTTAGTTTTGCGACAAAGCACATCATCTTGAAGCCCTATACATTTTCCATCAGAGAAGCAAATTGTATCAGAACTTGAAAAAAGATGCAAGTTTTTCCATCTGCCAAGATAATAAAACTCAGATGCACTGCATGGAGAAGAGAACAACACCTTTTTAGTTTTGATGTCATAAATGTCCTTGTCATCAATACTCACATAGTTGACTGTATTGCCAATAGAAGTGATACTCGTTGCCCCAATTTGAGGATAAAAGAAGCCATTACGCTCATACTTCAGTAGATAGCATGGAGTCTTGTCTTCAGAATGCTCATAGTTCCAGACAACAAGCAGACTATCTCCAATACGTTCTTGAATAGTGAACGTGTCACCTTCCAATACGATTGTATTTTCATCAACGATTTCGCCTTTCAGTCCGACACCCACATGTAAACCATTACAGCCTGTAAGGACTGTAAATATAAGGATTATAAATAGCTGTCTTTTCATTGCGCAATGGAATCTATCATTTCATACTCATATCTTTTGGGGTGTACTATCATTTCCAATCGGTTGACATCATCCTCAGTCAACCGAACTTTTCCACCATTTTTGTAATAGTCGAGTACTCTTTCCGCACCACGTCGCCCCAACACAGCGTGTTCCTCTGCTTTCATGTAATATTCCACAGCAAACTTTTTGTCAGTTTGACCGTTCTCATCTGGTTCATAATACAAGTCGCCAAGAATCGAATAGGCAATCGGAATTCTATCTGCAATCATGCTGAGTTTTGCAGCATCAGCTTTCAATACACCTTTCCAGTCAGGAACTGTCATCAACAATTCCGCTAAAGTGCACCCTTGTTCTGCCGCTTCCTTTACCATGCTTATCCCAGAAATTGTATCACCTTTATCAATCGTTATAATTCCTATGAGCGTTTTTGCTTCTGGAGTTTCATTTTTACATAGCACCTGTTCTACGCTATCTGTATTCTCTCGATGATACGACTTATAACCCTCCATCAAGAGAAATAAAGTCTTGTAATCATTACCATCTGGCATATCATAAATGTAATCTTCCATTCGTTTAATACCGCCACGACATTCAGCCATTTGAACCATAGTAATCATACCAAAGAAATCCTTCTTAACACCAAATCCATCACAGTAACAATCTGCTAATTTCAGATATGCAGAACCATCGCCTCTACGAGCTTGATTAAGCAATGACATGACTGAGTCTTGCGGACTTACAGTCATACGTTTCTGTTCTGCCAACTTTTGTGAAGAAGCTGAACCTTCCATTACTTGTTGGTCTGAACAACTTGCAAGGAACAACAGCATAAGTATATATAAGCACCAATTCTTTATATAAAATACTTTGAATCTCATATCTCAACACCCTAATTCGTGTCGGGCACAACTTCTAAGTTCATTATTTATCTGTTTATGAGATATAGTGTATAGAAGTAACCTTTTTCTATCAGAAAATAAATTAATTTTCCCGAACTGGTCTGACAGACATTCCACGCCATCTTGGACACGAATCTATCATCTTGAAATCTTTATCCATATACAAATATTCATTACAGTTTGGTTTCTTGCTTACATCACTAGACCAATAAAAAACATAAGAGTTTCTATAAAACCTTATTTCCGCAACACTATAATTTAATGTTTTTTATAAGCACCTGAGCAACAAAAAGTTGCTCAGGATTTTGCCATGTCAGAAATTTCACTTATCTTAGTGCTGCAAAATAAAAACAAACAAAATTCTGAATGACATGACAAAAGTACAAATAAAATCCGAGGAACTCACTCCTTTTGGGGGAATTTTTTCTATTATGGAGCAATTTGATGCTCTTTTAGCTCAAACCATAGATTCCTCCTTGGGATTGAGATGCACTATGTTTGGTTATCAATATAGCGAGATTCTACGCTCTCTGATGTGCGTATATCTTTGTGGTGGCTCATGTATTGAGGATGTTACAACTCACTTGATGAAACATTTGTCTCTTCATCCAACTCTTCGCACTTGCAGCGCAGACACCATATTACGTGCTATCGAAGAACTGACTTGTAAGAACATCACCTATAAATCTGCTTCTGGCAAATCCTATGATTTCAATACTGCAGACAAGATGAACTGCTTACTGGTCAATGCCCTGCTTGCTACTGGTCAATTGAAATCCGGTCAAGAGTATGATTTTGACTTTGACCATCAGTTCATTGAAACAGAGAAGTATGATGCAAAACCAACCTACAAGAAGTTCTTGGGCTATAGTCCAGGTGTGGCAGTCATTAACGACATGATTGTCGGTATTGAAAATAGAGACGGTAACACAAACGTGCGCTTCAACCAAAGAGAGACATCGTGGAATTCTACAATCGTGGTGGCAAGGAACGCATCTTCGATGACATGAACGAAACTTCTACAAAGCTATTATGCAGAGATTGAAAATCCATGAATTTGGATTGCGTGCCACCAGCAGGATCAAGACCTTTGTTTTCAAGTTCATCTCTGTTCCAGCAAAATGGATTAAGACGTTACGTAGGCACGTATTGAACATTTACTCAGACAACAATGGTTATGCCAACCTGTTCAAGACAGACTTTGGTTAAAGGCCATGCTTTTCTGGTTAAACCGGCGTATTACCTCAAGTCGCTTTATGGGGTAAGGGGATTTTGTGTTTACGACGTTTCTGTTATGCCCAAGGAATATGTACAATAAAAGAATTTTTGTCGCGCGTTTTACAAGCAAAATCCCACGAAACCCTATAGGTTGCGGATTTGAGGATTATATATATGTGCGCATCTTGGATTTTTGATTTTTTGCTACTAATAGCCTCCTTATCGGCGGAACGCAGATCTTGCGACCTTTTCCTCTTCTACCTCAGTTTGCTCACTATTGTCAGATGATACAGCTTGCTCCATACCCTTTTCTTCTGTATCTTTTTCCGAAACCGAAGCTGCAACATCCTCACTCTGTTGCTCCTTTATTTCCAAAGACACTTCGTCTATTCTCTGCGTGAGAATTGACGTTGCCTTTTTCACATCCATCAAGGTGGTCTTAATGAAACTTGGCGACTCTTTCAGACTACCAAGCCATGATTTCAGATAGGCGGCACTGTCTTCCTTCAGATTCTTGGTCATACCGTATTTCTGGCATACCAATGCACTGCCCAACTCGGCCACCAGTTCCTCCCTTGCATATTCATCTGACCCAAACCCCGATTGAGGTTGCAAACGGTTCAACTGATTTTCCGCTCCTGTCGAGTGAACCATCTCATGAAACGCTGTACCATACCACGACTCACCATCCTTGAACTGTGACTTCTCTGGAATGGTTATCTGGTTGCGGGAAATGGAGTAGAACGCATTGTCCTGATGCTCGATGTTGATGGGGCAAATCCATCTCTGCTCCTTGAGCATCTGGTCAACAGCAGGAAACGAATACAGTTCTCTGTTTCCATTCCTTGCTCCAACAGTTCGTCCTTGTACTTTACAAACTGTTCCGCACTCTCGTTGCCGATGCACAGAGCATGTTCTTTGCAGTATTCTTCGTACTCGTTCTGCCATTCCTCACTGAAATAGTTCACATAATCAAGCCAACCGTATTCACCGCTCTGCATCTTCTCCACAAGAGTGTCTTCTGTATAATATGGTCCTTTTCTCATTTCTTCCCTAAGTTTGATGTTTTACGTTACTTTTTGCGGCAGTCGATGCATGTCTTCCGACAGCTTTCTTCTGCTCATTCCACAATTCTTCGGTATATTCCTCCTCAGGAACATAGTCGAGGTTGCCGTCATCATCCATTACCCAACAGCCATAGATGCCGAAAGTGTATTTGTCCCACTCTCGCTTGCCGTCCTTGCGCCACTGCTCACCATCACCATTGGCAAATCGAATGCCTGTGTCGCTCTTCAGGTCGATGCCTACGGTCACAGGTTCGTCTTCTACTGCAAATGTCAGTGCCTCGCCATTTTGGATGCTCTTTAGCTCCGTTCCTCCAAGACTGAGTTCGTCAGATAGCACCTGCAAGTTTCTACCAATCACAGGTGTCGGCACAGCCATCACTTGGTTGGTCTCTCCGTCAATCTGCACGAATGCCTTGATAGGATTGCCATCGGGCATATTCACATTTGCCACCACAGCCTTGCCCTGCTTCAACAGTTCCTGCTGCTCCTTGGTGAAATTGTCCAATGGGGCATATTTCAACACCGGATAGAACATCAAGTCCACATTTCCATCAGCCATTCTTACCAAGGCGAATCGGGTTCTGCTCTTGATACTGTAGCCCTCGTTTACCTCCATGCGAACAGGCAGCACTGGCGATGGACGACCATTGCTGATGTCATCCAAGGCATGCATCGGGAGGTCTTCAATCATCTCGTGGGTGAGTCCAAACTGACGGAGCAGCGAGGAATGATACTTTACACAATACCTTGCAAAGTTAAGGCTTCGCACATGAATACAAGAAAAAACACGCACCATCTCCCTCTCTTTTCCGTTTTATTATGATTATATCATTACTTCATACTCTCAATCATACTTTAATCTTATTTTATGTTATACTTTTACAGCATCGTGTATCACTCCTAATTTCTTTCCCTAACTTTGCACCATGAAAAAGAAAATAGTGGCATCATGGGTAATATGTTGTCTGACGGTATCATTGTTGGTGTCACTGGCAATACCGGTCGCAGTACAGGCTATCATCTCCATCTTACATGCAAGAAGGACGGCAAGAGTTTCAATCCTACCAGCCTTTTGAATCTTATTGAAAAGTCTTTTGCGTTGTCAGCTTTATCAATGAGTAAATGAGAGAGTCGTTTACCTAACTCTTATACCTTTACCATTCAGAACTTCACCTCTAATATCATCAGTTTTGCATAAATACAAGTCGTAGCCAATGGCTGTAATATCGCAATATCTTGGAGGAGTAATGACTTTTCCACTTGGTGACATCAACCCATACCAACCAAGTTCTGCTTCATATTTTTTGCAATTTGCAGTCTTTTGATAAGGTGTTGGTTCTGCTTCTGCCGTTTCACCTGTTAAATTACCTTCATCATCATAGTTCTTTGCCGTAGTATATCGTATTTCATCGGTGTCATACAATAATCTGTCAACATTACTAATCAAGAAATCGTCAATCAACTCACCTTGCAAATTGTATTTGCGAAGAGTATGGTCTTTCATTGTTGCTGTAATGCTATTACCAGAGATCCAGAGGTCTGCTTCCATAAAAGGCAATATTGGTTTAAGATTTTCTGTAAGAACACTCTGCATACCTCCTTTGCTTACGACAAAGAAAGAATCCTTGGGCGAAATAGCATCATATTCAGCTTTCAACATCCAATTCCCTTTTTTGTCTATCAAACCAAATTTGTCACGTTTGTTGTTATGTATTACGCAATGTCCATTGTGAAATACATACCCTTCTGCACCAGTGATGTATGGAATATTCAAGTCAATAACGACATTTCCTTTGGAGTCGATGAATTTTATCATTCCGTTGTCATCTACGGAAGCCAAGCCATCAGAAAATACCCATGCGTGCTTGTACTGAGGCTTGATAGCTATTTCACCCGTCAGCATATTGAAGTAACCACGAGCTTCGCCATTACTATAGCATACAAGTGAGTCGTTGCCCAATGGTTTTGAAATCCAATGTATGCCCTTGACAGTCTTCTTGCCATCACGAGTTTCAACATACCCATCCGTTTCATAGGCACGGCTATAGTAAGTGGCATTTCTTGACAGGTACTGCGAGTCATAGTAGGAGTCATCCAAATATTTCGCAGCATTCACTTTCTTGTAAACAAACTCGTATAGCGCATTACCTCCAGCACATGCAAACACAAACATGATGAACGCAAAACAGCCTCCAACAACACGTCGAATAAACTTGCCATACTTAGATTCATCCTTCATTCCAAGTATCACGGTGAACCATTCTGCTGTTGCTGAAATAATACCTGTCAGCCCTTTCCAAAATAAAATAATTGCTCTTTTCATATGCCTCTTATTTTAAGCTTCTACTTATTTTCCTCCTCATCAAAGGCTTCATCTGCCAATCTTCCATAGCAACCAAGGCGTTCTTCCTTTGACATCGGTTCTGCACAAAAAGCAGCCTCATTCTTCATTTGAGAAAGACGAGAAAAGAAATTCATACGGGTCGTGGTGTCTTTGCGCATGGAAGCACGTGTTCCTTCTGAACTATAACCAAAATTACGAGCATTGCGGATAGACATCGACATAGCAACTTCCATTGAATCTTGATTTGCTCCCATGTAAGTGAATGTCCAGCCTTCTTTGCGAAGTGTTTCCACAAGTGCCTTGATGCTACTACCATTATATTCTTTGGACGCATTCTCATAACCGTCAGTAATGATAGTAACAACAACCGCAACATCCTCAATGTCTTTGATCTGTTTATGCATCGCAGTAAGGGTGAATCCAATAGCATCGTATAAAGGAGTTGAACAACATGGTTCATAGTCGTTCATGCTCAACGGATGTGCTTTACCCACAGGTACTTTGTCAAAAACATTACATGTCTCACAGCTACAAAAAGTAACCAGTGAAACGAAATGCTCCTGTGTGTCGGCAAATTTCTCTTGCGCTTTCTTGATTCCAACCAAGGTTTCGTTGAATCCATCCACCGCTGCTTGACGTATTCTCTGCATAGAACCACTACGGTCAAGGATTATCACATTGAAGATTTGAGTCTTCTGCATTGCTGTCTTGTCTTTTAGCTCTTCCATATTATCTGATATTTTTTTTGTGTTATAAACTTTATTTGTTTATGTGTATAGAGTAAAATAAGTAACCATTCCTATCATCAAAGTATATAAAAATCCCTCAGCCCATTCGATTTTATATCAAATTGAACTGAGGGATACGATTTCCTTTATTCGGTAATTCTTTACTTTACCTATTAATTGATGATATCTATACCATTTCTTACACCTGGAGATATTCAAGTACACTCTTCCAATTAGGAAATTCTTGACTTCCAAAGCGAAGCCATTCTCCCTGGAATCCACTTGTTCCATGTTTTCCTCTATCATCAATGATATAGTCACCTCTGAGTAGATTCTTGTGGTGAGATAGAATTAGACGTTTACAATAATACTTGTCCAAATGTCTATTTATCCATTCCACTTTGTCTGACCATGTTGTTGGATTACTCCAAGGAGAGGTTGAAAGGATATAAACATCGTATTTACCACTTTGTTGTAAGGCATACATAGCCTCGACAGCACCTTTCACAGGTGGTAGATAAGAAACGATGTTCGGCACTTCATCATATCTTCCTGCATATTCCTTGCGAAGTTCATCGCCAATCAGTTCCAATCCTGCATGAAAATCCATCAGTACTCCACCCATATCAACATAGACGATCTTCTTTGCCGTTGGTTTCTCTGAATCCAAATCTCCCTGTTCGTTGGTGACAGACTTTTCGATGAGTTCTTGAGTTTTGTCTCGCTTGTCATAGTTATCACGCAACTCCATCAACATTCCACACAGTTCCGCAGGTGTCAATATTGACTTGTAAGGATTGTCCTCACCAGTAGAATGTGTCAACACCATGCCCCTTGTCTGCATCAACGCAGTACGAAAACGTTCACTTTGCCCAAACATGGCTTCATAAGCATGATGTATCAATTCCTGATACTTATCACTCTGTCTGTCAATTGCTTGTCCTTTCCACCAAACAATCTGGTCCGTCTGCCATGATGTTACACTCATCTTTCTGGCATTGCCACCTTTCATGCTGCATATCTGACGCTGCTTGTCGATGTCCTGTCTCTTCAAAGATTGGAGAAATCCCTCCATGCTGCCGCAGACCATTCCATCGAAACGGAAACTATTGCTGCACAGATTGCTCAATACATTGGAAGGATAAAGCCCGTTTGAGCGTATATCCAATGTATTGGTCTCAGGATTAAACATATCTTCCGGCTTCTGCCCATTACGTGATGAAGGTTTATGATTCTCTTCCATATCTTTCCTACACTTAATTCAACTTTCATCGTCACTATAAATTCCAATGCCGATGCTTCATAAACTCCTTGCATTTAGCACAAAAACTGTTTGTCTTTGCAAACGGATTCCCTCCTTTGGCATTCTGCATCATGCAGTTCGCATCAGGGCAATGACGTAATCCTTGTGCATGACCTATTTCATGAAGCATCACACAGAACAATTGCCCATAGCCATGAGGACGGTATAAGGAGAATACCGCTACACCAGTACCAACACCACTTGCAAGACCCATTATGCCACTATGAGGCCGGTTGCGGAAATTGTCCAGTCCTATATCTGCTTGAGTCAGCCCAATGACTATTGTCGAATCAGACTTGAACGCTTTCAATTGCTCATTCAGCAAGTTGGCTCTATAGCGAAGATGGTCTTTCCTTTTCGTTGTCAATGCTTTTGAGTCCAAAGCTATATTGCCTGCATATCTGCATTTGGGATAATGTGCTTTTAAAGAGTCAAGCATTGCTCCGCGCAAGTCTGCCGATACATTTCCCAATGTGTACAGACAGACTGTCGGTACAGTTCTGGAGACCTTCATGTCCGTTGTCACGTGTCGGTCACCCTCTTTGTTCTTCTGGTTGCAACTAAGCAAGCAGATGGCGAGACACACGCAACATAGCAGAAAGCCTTTCTTGAAAATCATCCTTAAAATCATATCCATACATCTTTATTTTTATTTGTAGTAATAATTTTCCCATCTGTAATCACCGCTGTCCACATTCATGTCCTCACGATACATCTCAATGTCAGGAACATCCATGACAGAAGTTGATTGCGTCTTCAAAGTTTTGGTTTTATAATCAATAGTCTCGTATGTAACCTTTACTTTGCTGTTAGACGGAAAAGAATATGTTTCCTTTCTCAATACTGTGCCATACCTGCTGATTTCCTGCTTATATGCCAACAGCCCGTCTTTATACGCACGTTGAATCTTACTGCCATCCTCCCATGTAACAGAATATACATTCAAGTCACCGGTTCTTGTCGGGACGAAGGCAATGTCCGGATCATCGGGTTCAATACACGGATCGTGATGCCATACAGTCTTGACTACGCGCCCATTCCGATAATCAGACTCCATTGATGGAATAAAGTCAGCATACCGGCAGACCTTATAATTGGGCGAATCCTTTCTTTTAGGTGCCATTGTCACATGGAAGATATAAAAGCCACCATGCAAGTCGCTTTGCCAAAAACTTAGGCAAGGTTTTACTGCTATGGCTAACTTATATCCACTCAACGCAACTATGCTGTCACTGCCATATACTATATATGCTTTTACCGCGTCACCATCCTTATCGTATTCTATGTTTGTCTCTTGGTATTTAGCAGTGTCGGGATGTTCATAATCCATATCGGCTATCATCTGGCGAAATCCAAGATATCCATCTTTGTTCCTTTCAAAGCTTGCACTGTCCGAATCCAATCCATCAAAGATTTCGCTCTTGAATTGCAGAAGATGCACCAACCGTCCTTCATCATCGTAATCATACACAAGAGTTTGTGCATAACATTCCGATGCTCTTGCTATCGTAGCAATCGTTCGTCCCTTGTTATCAAAGAACTCTGTCAGACTGTTCTGCGGAGCATATTGCAAACGATGTACGGCATATGAACCATCCGAGAATCGAACGGAGTCATATCCTATAAATCCACAAGGCATCATCAAGGAGTCTTCCTTGTTGGCATTGTCAGATGTACTTTGCAGTTGTTTGAAATAGGTAATGCTTATATCTTCTCTATTACAAGAAGTAACCCATAGCAGTATCAATCCTAATATAAACAAAGTATAACGAATTCTCATAATTCTTTTCCCTACAATTCAGAAACATTCAATCAATATTGCCGTATAATTGTCATCTCCTTGTTTCTTACAAAGGAAATCATAAACGTCAAGTATCTCTTCCAATGGTTTGTCATCCATCATCCTTGCTTGCAAAATGTCAGGAGCCATGCTTTTGTACAGTCCGTCCGAACAAAGTAAAACTCTGTCACCAGTTTGTAGTTTGATTTGTCGGATGTCTGGTACTGCCACTTCTGGGCGGTAAGAAAAGAAGCACTTGGCAACAATCTCCCATCCAAAATCAAGCCGGATTTGGTCTTTTGTCTGACAAAGCAATCCATCACCTGGTCTTTGTACATAACAACGACTATCACCAATATGCGCAATGGTTGCCACATCGTTTTCAATACTTACCATAACCATAGTCGTACCCATCTCTGCATGATGAAACTCAAATGCCTTTTGGTCAATGGCACAACTTGCTTTCTTGCAAGCGAGTTTTACCTTTGAGTCACAATCGGGCGTACTGATATGCTTCTTCCAAAAGTCAGATATAGTATTGCATACCGTTTCACTGGCAGTCTCTCCAAAGGAATGACCGCCCATGCCATCACAGACTATTCCCATAAACCGATTGCTTTCAGGCAGACTAATGACCTTGAAGGCATCCTCATTGTTTCTCCTTCTGCCAGTCTTGCTTATTGTTGTATATCTTATCTTCATTTTCCTCTTCTTTATGGTTAATGATAATAAAGAGGCAAATGTAACCTCTTATATATCTGTAACGTAGCTTTTTCTCTTATATTATTCTTGATATTGTCATTTTTACCACTTGATGAATCTTTGCAACTTTGGTTTCAAGTCCTCATGCTTGGAATAGTCGAACATCAAACATTTATTAGCATCCTTGAATGGTATGACTGCATGGTATTCACCTGCCGCATAGCAATCAATCTGATAAGGATGATAGGTCAAGACGATGCCTTCTGGCAGTACGGCAAAGTGAGTCAAAGGAAAATCCTTCTCGGTAAATGCCTTTTCGTTGTAACCATTCCATCCAGTCCAATCATCGCAAGTTTAGCAGCATCAGCTCTTACGAGGTCTTTTCTATCAGGAACCATAGAGAAAATTTCTGCCAAAGAGCAACCTTTATTTGCTGCTTCCCTGATAAGGTTTTTCGCTGTAATTGTATCTCCTTGATCCATCAAAACAAAGGCGAGAAGCGTTTGAGCTTCGGGACTATCATTTCCACGAAGTACTCGTTTACTTATCCTTTTCCGAATACCCCTACTTGGTTTATAATCTCTTCAAAGTGAACTTCTTTACAACCTTACCTTTTCTGTCAATAGCACCATAAAGCTTGATTTCTTCATCATCTGTCATACCGAAGCCGTCCTCATCGCGATAGTACATACCATCAGGATTAAGTTGCCATTCCACTTCTGCCACGCCATTCTTATATTGATAGATATGCCCAGGAAAATGAAACGAATGTACTTTAGCTCTATCAAGAGCATTCTGTGGTATTCCTTTCAGACTATCCCAATTAATATCTTCATCAGAAACTATTTGCAGTAGCTCAGAACCCGACATGAATTCATAGGCACATTTTTCTATCTGGAAAGGTAGCTAAATATTGAACAGCAAACTAACTCCAATGCTGCATGAAGTCTTCTACATATAGTTCAACGTCTTCAAATCATATTGTCCTTTATAGAAACCATCAAGGACTTTCTGAAATACATCATTCGGTGATACTGCATCAAATAGGGTCATGCAAGAACATACCTTCATTGCATCAAGTTCTCCAAATATGTCAACCACATCCATATCTGTATGTGCTAACAGAGCTTTGGTAATGGTTCTCAAACGTTCGCCCAATATTGGATGTTTCAGATATGCCTCAGCCTCATCATATCCACTGATACCATAATATTTAGCATTATAGCTATGTCCAAGTATAGCAAGCTGCGGGAAAATAAACCATATCCAGTGAGAACGCTTCAATCCGTCTTGCACTTCTCGTAAAGCTTGCTCGTAGTAGTGCGACTGTGCATCCAAGAAGCGTTGCAGATTGAAGACCTCATTGTCTTCAAGAGACTCTATATAGTTTGGCATAAATATATCTTTCATTCCTCTTTTCTTGTTTTATATATACGACTATTATAGCTGTTACAAAATGTTATTGCCAAATTTTTCCTCAAACTCTGTAACAACATTCTTAAAATGTGGAGTTAAGCGATTAAAAGCTTCTACATAGAGTTCTTCGGGTACTCCAAAATAAGCCTCAGCAATAGAGCCAGTAATACAGGCAATGGTATCACTGTCGCCACCTATACTTACAGCGTTACGTATGCAATCTTCAAAGCTCTTTCCATCGAGGAATGCAACAATTGACTGTGGCACTGTGTCCTGACAAGTACCTCCCCATTTATACGTGTTACGAATTTCGTCACAAGTAAAGTTTAGGTTGTAGCCAAAACGTGCTGATATTTCACTCCTTATTTCTTCCTTGCTTAGCCTTTTCCTACCCATAAGCACGCAAAGTGCCGTAGCCTGTGCACCTTTAATTCCTTCTGGATGATTGTGAGTACACTCTGCCGAACATTTTGCATACACAAGAATATCTTCTATGGTATCAAAAGCCCATCCAACAGGTCCAACACGCATTGCACAACCGTTACCGCAACTTACGTATGGTTCAAAATCTCCATTTTCAGCTTGCCAAAGCCATTTTTGAAAACCGCTGCCATATCCGCCCAATGGATGTGGATAGTTTGTCCCATATCTATAATAATACCTACCGCTATCACTCTTACTTGCACCTTCAAGAATCCACTTTGCAGTAGCTATCGACAAAATGCTGTCATCCGTATAGTCAGACCGGTCTGAAAACAAAGGGAATTCCTTCGTCTTTATATTGTGGAACTCATATATGCTTCCCACAATGTCTCCTATAATACTTCCTATCATAATTTTCACTTGTTTACGTTATACTTTTTATGTTATAGAGCGAGAAGAAGCAACCATTCTATCACGGCAAGATTTCACGGAATCTTGAATTCTCACCATCCAACAAAAGGGTCAATACAGGCTCTTCGCTTATTGAAATCAACTTGCCTGTCTTTTGATCCTTCTTAGCATACTTCCATATAAGTCTGTTGCGGTCGAAATATAATTGTATGTCAAACAGGTCATCTGTATTTGGTAATTTATGAACTTGAAGGCATCCTCATTGTTATGCCTTCTGCCAGTCTTGCTTATTGTTGTATATCTTATTTTCATTTCTCTAACTCATCTCCAGCTAGACTTGCTATCACCAGTTGCTTTACGCACCACTTTGCCTCTGGCTGTACAACAGGCTGTTCAGAGAAGCGTTCATCTATAACCTGAAGAGGTATCAATGAAGGAACTTCCTCCTTCTCTACCTTACCCTTGGTAGAAGAATACTGCTTTTTGTATTCAGACAACCACTTGTAGTCGATTCCTTCATCACTACAATACTTACGCAGGTTTCGACCTCTACGGTTCTGGTTAAAGTCCTGCATCACCTTTTCGAAGTATTCCTTTGTTTCCATAATTCTGATTTTTTAGAATTCGGATGCAAAGGTAAATACTTAATGTGTTAAAACCTTACGCTGTAATGGTGATATACGTTTCAATAGACGTTTCGATCGTATTTGAGTACTTACATGATAATATCGGCGATTTGGTACCACAGATTCACGCTGTCGATTTTTTCGTAGCGGAAGCGTGGTACCAATTTAAGACCTTCCATTGTGTCCCTTTATGTAGCTAATGAATGGAAAGTAACCATGCATTCTTTAAAATGCTGCGTTCCAATACTGACTTGCATCACCACCATACTCCTCAGTAAGCAATGCCATGAATAGTGCCAAATCATGTTTGTCATCATCACATTTATACTGCTCTGGATAACGGTTAACGGTGAGGTCGGTGATTTTATATCCATCATCGACTTTCTCGTACTTGGCCACATAGATACAGAATCCAGTCCAGCTTCGGTAGTAGCGGATAGTGTTATCGTCACAATACATAAACCAATGGTCTTCCATGGCATCTGGGATGTGACCGTATTTTACACATTCCATTGCATTCTCAGGAAGGATGACACCAACAGGGATTGTGGTGTGCAGTTCTGGCATTGGCATGATAGTCCAGCTGTCCTTCGTAGCGACAACTGTTTTGACAGGAATAGGATTCTCTCCATTGAAGCGTTTTGCAGAATTTCCAGCACCCATTTTCCACATCATCAATGCCTTCAGCACCTCTGGGGACGGATCACTTTTCTTGTTTCCCGTCTCTGCAAATTCATCCGCAAATGGTTTGTAATTACCTTCGGGGTTTTGCGCCTGATGAGTATTGTGGTCATCGAGGATGGCAAAGCTGATGAGACGGTACTTGTTCTTGAACTCAGGTTCTTCAAACACCTCATGGAACAGTTTGGCAATATGTGATGGAGGATTACGATAGGCTCCACATCCCAATGCTCCCAGCACGAGGGAATCATGACCATGTCGAAGACCTATGCGTAGTATTGTACGCATCTTGTTCTTCGTCCCTTCTATCAAATCGTCTGCAATATGTGTGGCATCCTTTATTTTTGGACGGTTCATACCAGCAACAGAAATGAAAGATAGGCATTCTGGTGATTCCATCAGTTTATAGCCGTGTTGCTCATCCTCGCGGAATAGCAAGGCGCCAGGCGTATAGATGCCTCCAAAATTACGATCCAGAGGGTAACACTCACCTGTACAGACTGGTGTAATATACTTCTTGTACCAAACGTGATTGATAAAGTATTCTGTGAACTGATATAGCGAACGGAACAGATTGGTACGACGGAATAATGATTCTTCCTGTGCGCCAGCACCCAGCATTACACCGCCACCCGGATGTCTTCGACTCGCCATGTTCAGGATAGCAGGATTATAACCTTCTCGACAGAGGCGAACGCCTTCTTCGAGACAATCTACATTACGAACTATAATCTTTGTTTCTTCCTCATTAGTAGGAATGTTATCTACACGAAACTCATTCTTGTAGAACTTCGTTTCATGTTCCATGCGAGTAATGGTAGGAAATGTTACACGTTTGCCATCTTCTGTTGTATAGTACCCTTGGTTGACAATCTCTATCGTACTACGATATTCCTGTGCACGGAGTTCCTTGACTTTGTAATATGCAATACGATCTCCCTTAGAAGCCTTCTTCATTAGAGGTTCATAGGTTGAAATAAAGTCTGTGGAGTTCCATGTCGTTTCATTCGCATCGGGAGTTGTTGGAGTAGCCACAAGGTTCTCAACAAATTCCTTTGGCAAGATTACATTTTCTAAATCCAAGGCATCTTCAAACAGTGGTGCAATCTCTTCATCACGGAATCCTGCAATACCACAGCCGATTCTTGTTACAAGAAACGTCAGTGTTGTATTCTGCTTCGCAAACTGAATAAAGGCATCTACGTATGGTCTGATGGTTTCAACTCCACCCTGCATAGTAGGAATAGCATAGCTTCTTCCTTGTATGCCAGTGCCTAATCCCCATACTGCACCAAAGCGGTTATAGGCAAGCTTTGCTGCTCCACCATCATGTGAACCTTCAAGGTTGCTGCCAAATACGAATATCTCATTCTCCTTCAACTCGGAGATTCGATCTGGTGTATATCTTCTATTGTACTTTTTCATAACGAATTCCCTATCCGTGTCGGGAACAACTTCTATGTTTGTCATTTTATATGTTTATGAGATATAGAGTTTAGAAGTAACCCTCTTCTATCTAAAGAATTTACTATCGTTTAAAAGTAAACTTCTTGACAACCTTACCTTTTCTGTCAATAGCACCATAAAGATTGATTTCTTCATCATCTGTCATACCGAATCCATCTTCATCACGATAGTACATACCATCAGGGTTAAGCTGCCATTCCACTTCTGCCACGCCATTCTTATATTGACATACATGACCAGGGAAATGAAACGAATGCGCTTTTGCTCTTTCAAAAGCATCTTGTGGAAGCCCTTTCAGACTTTCCCAGTCAATATCTTCATCTGTCACAATTTGCAGTACCTCATCAATAGACATGAACTCGTATGCACATTTCGCTTCATTATCCATCAAGTAACGAGGTTTCCAATATTGCCCTATCACCTGATTCACCAATATCATGTTCTCTCCAAGGTCACGTTTATTATAAGGATGATCCTTATATAAAAATAAGCTCAATTTTTTGTATAACTTTTCTTCTTCTGACATATCTTCATCATCGGAAGTTTCAGCCGAAGCAAATTTCTTTACTATACACTCTTCAATAATATGGCCCTTTTGGGTATCTTTGGCTTTATTTTTGAAAAAATCGAATAATCCCATAATTCAGTGATAATTTTATTTTTTATTTTTTGCTACCTAAACAGAAATTTTCAACAATTGTATTTTCCCCATTGTCCTTACAAATAATCAGTTCTTCATCTATTCTTTTGCTGAATATTTTTTAGGCTAATATGCTTCAAACAGTTTCTGTTCCAATCAAAAACAGAAATGACATTATATCTCCCTCCTTTCTTATAATAAACGTAAGATTGACCTATAGGCAAATCTTCTTCAGAAGACATTCCGTAGATTCCTGCATTACATGGTAACTGAATTGTTGGTAGTCCTATAGTCAAACTGATAATGTACGTGTAACAATTCCTGTCATCGTAACCTTCCACTAAAATCTTGTCCTCTTCAGCATTAATACGCACAGAGTTAATTGTTGGGACTGATGTCAATGAAACCTTTTGAGCCTTATCCCCATATCCAAGACATTCATAGTTACCATTAGGATTTGTTGTCAACAGTTTCATCAGCTTGCCACTTTTAGGTCTATATGCCCATAGAGTTACTGCATCCATACCATTACCACAGATGCTATCCACATTTGTAAAAACAATGAGATTTTGCCCCTCTGCTGCCGTTTTCGTCGTTAATGGCAGTTGTAGGGACCGTATCAGCGTTGGTTTAATACTATTGTTTCTCGAAACAATAGATGCAGGAGCAGCTATTGCTATAATACTAATAAAAACAAAAATAATCTTTTTCATTGTAGATACATTTTTCTTATTCTGACTCTGTTGTGGGAAAATCTATCATTCCCTTTATTTTATTTTTTAAGAGTTCAAAAGCAATTTTTAAAGTTATTGTTATCGTTTTCCCTAACCCAAACCTCCAAGTACATCACGGCAAAGCCCAATGATTTCATTTACTATTTCTTCCTGCTTCATATTCACAATAGTTTTTTGCTATTTATGATAGAAGAGGGAGAAAAGTAACCATTCCTATCAGTCCAACATCACAAATGCAGCCCAATGGAATGGCTCTGGGTACCTCTGGCGAATGATTACCTTGGCTTCCTCAAAAGCCTTGCGCTTGTTCCAGGCATTTTTCTTGTCGGCAAGGCGTTCATAGAAAGTAGTCATAAACTCGGAAGTAGTCTTGTCGCTCACATTCCACAAAGACATGACGATAGTTCCGACGCCTGCTTTTTTGAAGGCCCGTTGCAAACCATATAACCCTTCTGATGTTGCTTTTCCTTGTCCTGTCTGGCAAGCTGACAATACCACCATATCCGTATTGCTCAAATCCAAACGTGCTATATCATTAGCTGTTAATATACCACCAAGCACACCTTTTGGTAATTGTTTGCCTAACCAAGCAGCATTACCACCTGACATGACAAGTCCAGAAAGAGACATGGCATCCGTATAGCCTTTGAGATAATCTACATCCTCCGCTTTATTAGGAGTGTAATAAAATCCATGAGTGGCAAGATGCAATAATCTTGGGGCCTTACCATTCATATCGAGGAATGATTCTTCCGTGCCGTTCTTTCCCATATATGGAGTAACTTGCCATTTGTTATCTTTCAAGATGTTTTCTATCTTAAAGATCTCTTCCTTTGTACCTTGTAAATCATGGAATATGGAATCACCACGAGCTATTTCTCCACGTATGGCAAGCAAGTTAGACAAATCATATTTCTTTGACTCTTCTGCCATTGCGGTTGTCTCCACATCATATTGCAAACCTCCATACAGTACTGCAGTATCATCCTTACAACCAATAGCATTGGACTTCATCTTCACCAATTCGCGAGCCGAAGACAATCTGACAAAATGATAATGACTACCTAAGAGTGAACCGTCGGGCAATGGTAAAGATTCCAATGAAACCTGGAACAGCAACTGTGATGGAACATAGTATATGGTAGCACCTTCTGATACATTCTCTTTCAATGGCTCCCATAACAATTTCAGAACATCTCCTGAATAATCCTCACTATAGTACATATCTGGTCTCACGATGCCAAGAGAATCAATCTGCCTTTCAGCAAACAATGCTTTTAGCAGCGGATAGCCTTGCACCTTATTTATAATATAAGCTGCATACTTTCTTCCTTGAGTTTGTGAAATATAGTCGGTAAAGTCTATCAACACTTCGTTTTGTCCCAATACATGTTTCACCGCATCATAATCCACATCCATAAAGTCTGTACCATCGCTATATTCCTTGCATCTGTTAGTCAACAGATTTTCCAAACGGCTTATTTTTCTTGACACACTTAGGATGCTGTCAGCGTTTGCATTATAGTCTTTTTCCCAAGCCTTCACCTGATTTTTCATACTTGCCAATGTGGTATAGTTGTGCATGTCCTCAGACGTACCCATCCTCTTAATGACATCATACATGGAGCGTTCCGATTCCAAGAGAAAAGACTTAGACATAACAAGAGCGTCATAGCAATTCTTTGTAAAAGCCGTCTGTGTCTGCTTTGCTTCCAAAGCGTATGGCGTCATCATGGTAAACAATGATGATAGAGGATTCCACAAACCTTCACGCTCTGTACTACTCATATATGGGATGCGTTGTTTCATCAAAGCCTTCAATTGCAGTACCGCTGCTGTGTAATCATTGCAACCATACGTTACATTCCCTGCAAAACCTTCAGCATTGGCAAGATATATTTGCGCATTGATATGTTCCTGACTTTTTTCACCATATAGTGCCTTGGTATATTCGGCATACTTCCGATAATACTGTTCAGATTCTGCGTAGTTCCCCAACTGATGCTCAACGCCTCCTATTAGGGCTAACAAGGATATTCTGTCGCCATCCGTTTGCGGATATTTTGTAGCAAGCAATTCATCTGCTTTCTTATAGTCATTCAAGGCTGACTGATAGTTTTTGAAAGCAAAATGGCATCTGCCTCTTGTTGTATATAAGTGATAGAGTTCTTTAGAATCTACTATTCGTGAAGCTGTTTTAAAAATCTTATCAAGGCTCCTATAGCAGTTCTCCTTGTCACTCATCAGTCGATAAATATCAGCCAAAGCCATGTAAGGCATATTATAGGTAGCATCACCCATTGGAGTATGTGCCTGAAATTCTTCTATTGCTTTCTTGGCATATAACAGAGCATCGTTATACCGTCCTATAGCTGCATACAGATTTCGCAAGTTGGAATAGCTCAGGTGTTTGTTGGCTGATACGGATTTTGTATCAGCACACTCTGCAATATCTTTTCCACGCAAGTACCATTGCTCCGCAATGCCGTATTGCCCCAAGTCTCTTGCCTCATTGCCTTCCTGATTATAATAAGTGAACTTAGTTTGTAAATCAGCCGTTACATCCACCAATGAATCTATACTCGCTGCATAAGTCTGTGCCTGTTGTACGTTACCTATTGTATTCCCCAAATTCCACAGCCCTTTCAGAATTTCCATCTGAACATTAGTTTTGCCAATCTGTTTTGCCAAGGCCAAAGCCTGTTTGTATGCATCCTCGGAACCTGCCACGTCATAAAGAGTTCCTTTTATTTCAGCGATATGCCGTAAGACAGAAATCTCATCATCTGTTTTCCTAAGTTCTATAAAACCTTTTAGAGCATTTTGGTAACATGCCAAAGCCTTGTCGTACTGTTGGGATAAATGATATTCAGCCGCCTCAAAATACCATGACAAGGGAATCTTAGGCTGAGCATATTCTCTTACCTTGCCGTCAGCATAAGGCATAATCTCTTCCAATATGGCACGAGCCTTTACAAATTGCCGGTTGTCTCTGAGCATGAAACCGGAAGCATACATATATCCGTTCATCGCATACAGATGAGCGACATCTTTCTTCTCGTTCTCTGTAAGACGGCAAGACATCAGCTTCTTAGCCAACAGATATGCCTCTTCATATCGTTTCAATGTCTCATAACACATGCAAGCCATTGTCTGACTGCACACATATACTTGATGCTCAACTTCATTTCGTTGTTGTTCCGTGTTCTTGCCGACAATGAGGAAAGCATCCAGGGCTTCTGCGGTCTTCTTGGCATTGTTCAATGCAAAGGCTTCATTCATTTTAGCCGTGACTTCCGCCTCGGTCAATGTCTGCGCTTGCATCTGCAAACCACAACAGAATAGAACTAACGACAATAGCAATGCGTTATTCATGATGCAATGATATGGTATCTGTTGATATTGAGTCATTGTTAATACTATCTGTTGGTACGGTCATATCAAACACATCTTTTTCATCGCCACGCACATTGTCAGTAGGGGAGTTTTCTACAAACAGCGGATTGATGGCAAAGAAACCGATAACCAATACGGCAGCTATGCTTGAAATCCAAAGCCAAGTCTTTCTGTGATGGTGAGACTTCATTTCCTTTTGAAACTCAGTCATGGCTTTCAGCTTCTCTCCACGGCTCACCATCGCCTGTTTAACATTCTTCGTAAACTCATATTGCTCCTTTTTCTCAGCATCCTCTTCTATCTCTTTCAGAAACTGTGCCTTATCTTCCTCCGACATGGTATCACCATAAAGCAAGTATTCGTCTATTCTGTCTTGAAAATTATAGTTCATATCCATCTGCCATTTTATGAGTTCAAATAGTTGTGATAAATGTTTCGTGCTGAAGTACGCAATGACTCCATGCACTTGTGCTTCTTCGTTTTGAGGGCGTTTTTGGAGTCTATCGTTGGTATTTCCAACAGAATTGTGTCCAAGTCCTTTTCCTCATAGTAGAACTTGCTCAATATCTCACAGCACCGCTCCGACATATGTGATATGACATCTGCAATGATGTCAAGCATCTTGTTGTCCTCCGAATCATATAGCATATTGATGTATTGCTGGGCATCAAATCCTTCTTCCTTTATCTTTCGTCCCATTTCTGTTTCTGGGTCAGCATAGGTTGGATGCTCCCTTACCCATTCCAAATACTTGATACGAGCAATCCCCATAAAATAGGTGAGGATGCTACCGCTCAATGGCTCGTTGTTCTTGCCCATCACTCTGCCATCGCTCACGTAAATCTTCCTGCGCTCGATATTCTCCCACATCGCAATGAATGTGTTTTGGAAAATTTCCGTGGCAGATTCCTCATCAGCGAAGAACACGCCACGGTAGTTTGCCCAAAAGTACTTCGAGCAATAAGCATACAGTTCCGACTGTATTTTTCTATTCTTATCGTACATTCCAGCAACAAGCCGGGCTTCTTTCTCTTGTTGCGGTGTACGCATTAGTATTGTCTTTGCCATTTTATCTACTCAGTATGTCTGTTATATTGTATTTGTTACTGTCCTCACCTGTCATTTCTGGCTGTTGTGGTCTGCTACTGGTATTGCGGTTCACGAACTTTCGGATTCGCTTCATAAACTCCTCATTGCCAACCTTGTCAATATTCTTCAATTCTTTCCACAATGCGTATGTCAGTTTACCAACAGTAGGTTTCTTCATCTCGATATTCACTTGGTCGCTTCTGCAAGCACTGATGGTAATCCATCGTTCCGCCAATGGCTTTGCCTTAGAATTAATGATCTTTTCCTTGTCATTGTCACCCATGAAGAGCGATTTAAGCATTTCGAAAGTCTCATATAAGCCACGAGCATTCAGGCTATCTACTACCAATGTATCTTCCACACCACGCACCACCTCGTCTTCATTGCCACGAGTACCATCGCCGCTATGGCAAGCGTCTATTACCACAAGTAGTTTGCCTTTTGCACCTATCTTATTATGGATGGCATTGAGGTAAACATTCAGTTCATCGTCCGTCAGATGTCTTTCACCATGATACATAGTACTTGCTTTCCGACAAGCATCATACGGAATCCAACATTCATCCAGTCCGTCTTTCTCGTCATTATGCACATCCGTCATCTGCTGTCCATGTCCAGAATAATGGATATATACCACATCGCCATGTTTGCATGATGCCGTCATTCTCTTGAATGCCCTAACAATGCCAACCTTTGTTGCCTGTCGATTTACCAATGTCGTGACAGATTTGAAACCTGCATTTTTCAGCATCGCTTGAACAAACGGAACATCCTTGTCGCCATTGATTTTGTTCCAAGCCTTATCCTGCTGTTCGCCTAACCCTATAACCAAAGCTCTCTTTGTCTGTGCTGTGACAGACAAAGAGAGCAATAGGAGAAGGTATGTGATGATTCTTGTTCTCATTCAGGGTTCATACATATAGGTTAGTCTTGATAATATTTCACATTAGAACCACATGCTTTTCTTTCCTATCATTACAATTTTGAATGAAGTGTTTAAACCTAACTTGTATGCAGAGATGCATATCACAATATTACTAATTAATTTTTCAATATCAGTCGTAGGAATCTTCAACATTTGTAATGTTCTTTTAAATTCTTCATTGTTGATAGCTTGTTTTACATCAGAAAAATCTTTTCTGTATTTGTTTTGGATAAAATTCCATGATTTTTCTTCGTCTAACGCAAAAGCTTCATTTATTCTGCTGTCTTCTTCCCAATGTCTATAAAAGGCCATTATTTCTTCATAACAGACTGTTTCTTTTTTATATGCTTTTTGTAGGAAAGAATTGATGCCATGTAGAACATTAAAAACCTCTTGAATAGAAAAGCGTTCTAATTCCTCTCTTTTGACTTCTTTGCTTATTTCTTTATTGGGCATATGGCTATTCAATATTTTTAGATTGCAATTATATTTGTTAAGTCTAAAAATAAGTTCGCTTAAAGCTGGAGTTAATTCTTCATATTTATAAAACAAATGCAAATTCAATTTCTCAACATTAATAATTTGCGAGCTAAAATATATCTCGGAAGGATATTTTTTGTAATCAGAATCTTCAACGAGCCTCCATATAGCAATAGATTCCACAAAGTTTCGCAATAAACTTCTTATCAATATTCGAAATTCATTTTCTTGTGACTTTTCGGAGAATATAGGAATGGTATTTCTCTCTGTCTTCTTTTGCGACAAATATGTATAAAACGAAATTATTAAAGTGTTAATGGACAAAATATCTCCATGTTCTACTTTGAAACACAAAAAAAACAGTAAATTTGTGCATATTAAAAATATTAAAAGCCCGATAGTCATAGTCATTTTTTTTAGCAACAAATTTAGTTACCTATGTTTAGAAAAACATAAATGGAACATAATTTTCCTGGCCAAATTTGATAAAGCCCTAATGAAATTATTGTTAATGGGAAAGGAGTAAAATCTTTTAATATTTGTTTTAATTGTTTCGTTTGTATTTTGTCTTTGGTTATATTCAAAGTCATATGATTGATATGTCTATCAGGAAGATACGATGGATTCCCTAATAAAGCATAGGCACTTTTTCTAAGATTGTCCATGTTTTGATTCTGCCTAATCTTGAAATATAGCACATAACTGTCATCTTTCCCTTTCATTACATCTATGCCGTCCACTACAACTTCAAAAGGACAGAAAGAAAAATTTCTCATTTTTTCCATAATGTCACTTAGACTATCCTTGGAAGATGAAATAGTGAAATGGAGCGGCAACGTATCTAAAAGGCAACGTAAGTCATCACTAACTCTACCATACGGAACACGGCATAAATTATCGAAGTTAACATTGCTTGATACAGAGTATAACTTCCTATAACTACATTCGTCAAATAGTGTTATCAAGGTATATGATGACATGACTATCTAAATTTAGCAAACAACCACAAAACAACAACAGCACCAACAATGGCTGTTATCAGTTCCCCAATCCAACCATATGCAGAAATGCCGAGTAGTCCAAACAACCAGCCACCAACTAAACCTCCTATAATGCCAAGGAAGAGATTGACTAAACAACCACTTCCTTCTCCTTTTTGCAATCGACTGGCAATATAGCCAGCCAATATACCACTTATTATTCCACTAATCATTGCTTCAATATTACATATTATACTCTAAGATATTAGAAGAAATATTAATAAACTGTAAAGCTTTTTGATTTGAGACAAACGTCACCATACCATATTTCAAAGCGATATTTTCCACTTTTCCAATGTCCACGCGAAGAACCTCCCCATCCAGAAAGGCTTTCCACATTCTTACCCGAATAAACATATATCGAAGAAGAATATGACCAACCGTAAGGGGAGCTAGACCCAGTACTCAATCCAGAAGGAGTATAGAACTTCACTTTCAAATCAATAGACTCACCTGTTTTTATTCCTGTATATGTTATCTTGGGCTTAAGATACATTGTACTACTGCTGTAGATGGTATTCCCATAATCAGTCTCAATATCTCCATCGGTATTCGTATTGGCAATCTGGATATCAGAAATGATAATAGGCATTGATGATCCTACTTCGTCTTTCAAGTCATTCATCTTTTGCCGTACTTCGTCACGTTCCTTGCGAGTAACTTCCACTGTATTTTTCGTATTGCTCAACTCTTTACTAAGACTGCTTACTTTGCCATTCAGCTCACTAATTTCATTTTTTGCACTTGAAAGTTCATTTTTAGTGTCATTCAAAGAGTCATTTAAGAAAAATAGTCCAATACCACAAGCCAATACTGCAAGAATAAGAATTGCAACATTCCGATATTGTTTTTTTTGAGATAGCAATTTGTTATAATCAGCTTTTAATTGACCATTCTCCTTATACAAATTGGATATGGTCTGCTCCACATAATTAATGGATGAATTTTCATTGTCTTTCGGATAAATGTGTACGACATTATTCTTTTCTATAACCTTTAAAATCTCAGAGTTTCTTTCTTCAAGAGCGATGGTCTTAGTTGCTATCTGGCCAGAATAATTCTGTTGTGTATGTGTTGCATAAGGTTCCAAATCCTTTTTAACAATCTCACGAACAAGAAGCTCTGTCTGTTCAACACTCATTTTTTCAGATGCGAAATTATCAGATAAGTACGAAATATTTCCTGTACCCATTAGTTTTAGAATTTTCCCACTAAAAACGATGTGTGAAAATATTTTATCAAAAGTCTGATATAAAACCTTTACATCTTTGATATATACCCCATTTGTTACGAGACAGATACCAAAAACTTGCAAGGAATTGGTGCCTAATTGTCTAAAGAAAGCATAATGAGTTAACGCATCCTTCCTATACACTGTCAGTTGTGTACCTTTTACATTTGCGCACAATGGGCGAAGAAATGTATCTTCGCCATCAGAGGGATATTGTATATATGCTTCTTTATTTGTTCCGAAAAGATATAGGCTGTAATTCATTTGTTATTTAATTTTAAACTTGATTACCTCGTTCTCGTTATCTACCGTGTACTGAGGAAGTTCTTTTAACACAGTCTGACCAAGAAGTAGAGGTGCATCCGCATTTTCCACAACTGTTGCTCTCACGTTATTAATAATAAGTTTTCCACCAAGAACAAGTTTTTTAAGATTGACAACCATATTCACAGTAATGTTTCCATTCGCATCACCAAACTTTTCCGATCCGATAATGTCATCATCAGTCAAGACATTTTCACTATATAAATAATTTGCCTCTTTGAGTGTGATTTGTGTATATGACGCTCCAGTATCAAATATCATTTCCTTGTTGATTCGGTCATTTATGAGTACTTGAACTATTTTCAGGTTGCTCTGTTCTGTATATGACACATCTACAATATCTGCATTAGGAAGCTCAACCTCCAAATCATCATCTTCGTCATATGGAGAGATGAGACGAGTAACTTCATCCTTATTGGTCGAACATCCATTGCATGATTCCATGCTAAACCCTATAGCTATGCAACCAAGGGCTATAATAAAACTTTTGTAATTCATATTTAGAAAATATACTTATTTAAAATATTTGTTAATCTCTTAGATAAGCCTTGGTAGAAATTGCTCTGTTCATCACTTAAAGTTGACATATTCACCTTTTCTATTTTGTCAAGCAATTCATCGGCTTTGTCAATTTCCGATTTTATTTTTAAAGCTATATACTTTTTTCTGTCTGCTTCAGCAATGTCTTTGTCTGCTTTAGCACTTTTAATTTTTTCCTCAATGCTTTCTATACATTGAGAATACAGATGTACCATCGTGACCGCCAAATAATGTTCTTGCAGATACTTTGGCAATTTCTGAGTATTTATTATTTTGTAGCCATCTGAAAATATTGTAGTATCCGAAAGTGAAAAGAATCTGAATGCCTCTGCTTCTTTTTCAAACGTGGCGAAATACTTGACAGAATCAGCCATCAAATTATAAACTTTATCTTGCAGCCAGAAGATTTGCTCATAACTTTTAACTTTGTCCTTATTACTTTGTTGTTCACAGACCAAATGTATACTTTCAACTTTCTTTAACAGAGAGTCTACTGAAATCTCTTGTCCAAATAATAGCATGGGAACAAAAGACAGAATGAGTAATATTTTTCTTTTCATTATGGTGTCACTTTAAATGTATATACAACTTGATTTAATTGTATTTTATGCTCTCCAATTCTATCAGCTTTAATTCTTATGTTTGATGTTCGACTGATTTGGATATTGCCACTAACTTTAGAAAAACTGTTAGCACCTTCAACAACAAAAGAATCATTTTTTTTACATGAAATCACATTTCCAGCACTTACCGATATAGTACCAACTTTTTCGAAATTTACATTGGATTTGAAGATCTGTATTATGCTATTATCAGCCTTACTCTGTCTTTCTTCACGCTGTTTTCGTTTTTCAGCCAATTTTTTCTGTTCTTCTCGCTGGGCTTCCAACGTCTTTTGGGTTTCAAGTTCATACTCCTGCTTTTTTTGCAGCGCATTAATTTCTTCATTGAGAAGATTATTATGCAATATGTTATCTTTATTAAAATCAGCAAAAGACGCAATCTTCTCTTTCAAATTTCTCAAAGTTTGAAGGTCATTCTTCCCATTTTTATATTCTTTGTTGAACCAATCTCTATAAGATTCTTGTAATTTCGATACAAGTTTTTCTTTTTCCTCTCTATTTGTTACTTTTTGAAGCATACTCCATGCACTTTTGTAGTTTGCGTCAGAAAGAAGTTCAAGAAAACTTTTTTCATCAAAAACAATAGAACCCTCATCTGTTCCGTTTTCTTGCTCTTTTGCGACTCTTGGATTGTCATTCTGATTTATAGGGGTATGTTTGTCAATCTGCCATTTAATTGCAAAGATTGCTATCACAAGTACTGTACAAGCGATAATGATTTTGGAAAGATACGGACGAATTAATTGAAAAAAATCATTTCCCTTCTCTTTTTTAGAAAGAATCGGCTGTGGCTCTGGCTGAGGCGAAACATTCTGTTGTTGTGTTTCTAGACCAACCAGTTCTTTGTAAATAGCTATATATTCTTCTACTAGCTTTTTTAATTCAGGTTGCCTACTTTTGTATTCTTCAATCGTGTCAAGATGTCGACTGATTTCTTCTCGTACACAAGCTATTTGAGTAAATGTAACTTTACCTTTCAATCCATCAATAATAATATCTTTATAATCCTTAACTTTTTCAGAAAGTTCATTTATGAAATGTGGGGAAAGTAAATCTTGACTAACGGTAATAGTAGTAGGCTTGCGATTCAAATATCCTTGTGATTTTACAGATTGTATCGGCTTCTCCTTATACTCAGACGATAATGAGACCCAAGTATAACTATATAAAGCTTGCATGATACCATTATTGTCAGTATTTAATGGCAATGTTAAAATGCGTCCTTCTTTACTGTTGTCAAACGAGGTGTCAATAGAACGAATAGAACTTGCTAACTCTACAACAACATTATTAACAATAATACGACCAATCTTCTCGCACATTTCTTGTCGCTCGTTAAACTTCGTTATGCAGAATCTTCCAACAGCATTGCTACCATCTATAGCTGCTATGATTTTATCTTTATCATCTGCCTTAAGAATGACTTCAGTATAAACGCCTTCGAATAATTCAATAAGTGCGACAGGATTATCACAATATACGTTATCAGTAAAAACTATAGACATGCCAAGAAAAGCACCTTCGCGCCCCTTGCAAGCAACAAGATTGTATATTAAATACGAATATACAGTCTCTCCATTTGCTTTTCTGTTTATTCTCATTTCCCGGCCTTTCTTACTTGTGTCATAGAATAGTTGGTAGTAGAGAATTTCATCGGGTGTTCCCGATAGCATATTAAATCCATCGGGAACACCATATATGTAAAATTTTGGATTATTCATTTATGATATATATAATATTATATGTTCTTCTTAATTGCTCTCCACAGCTGTTTTGGATAGAAATCTTCACCTGGAGTATATACTTGTCTCCCATCACCAGTTGGATTAAACGTGCCAGCAGAAAATGTTACGAAATCAAAATTATAAGGAGTAACCCAACGTGTAATTGGGTTACGATTGGCGTAACGGTCGAAGATATGTGGATATTGGTTCTTGATATTTTGGAATATTGCAGAAACATTTGGACGACCATCAGGACGGAAATGACTCGATTTGTCAACCTTGTGACAGGTAAAAATAATTTTGTCCATTGGCTTGATTCTACGCTGCATTTCTTGAATTTTCTTGGCATACAAATCTCTTACGGTTTGCGAACCTCCCCAATTTTCTTCCACTATAAAGAGCCATGTCTTACGATTTTTAATTGCATGACTTATATTCTCTATGTAAGCTGGGAATCGACGGTCAGGAATGTCGGCATCGAAGTAATGTTCACCAGGTGCTTCAAGTATTTGACAGAGAGTTCGACCATCTGGCGAAATAACTTTTACAAGCATAAAACTCATAACATCATTACCTACAGCAGCATAATCAGAGTGTACTAAAGTACCAAATTCATGGCACATACGCTGATAATGAGTGTCGGTATCTGGGCGAAAAATTGGGTCAGGGACAACATTGTAACCCATCCCCTCTAAATACTTTGTAAGACGAATTAGTGTCATCGTTTTGCCCGATGTTCTTGCACCAAATAGTACTACAATTGGTGTTTTGGGGTCGCTGACCGTTACTATAATGGCATCTGGATTCTTAACTTCCGTATCGGACAGACCTTTGATGTTTGCATCGGCTGCTTGAGTTGCCTCGTTCAATGAATTGATATTTTGTTTTTCTGTAGACTGTGAAGTCTGCTGTGACTGTTGGTCATGTCGTGTATTGCCGGGATCATTAAAATTAAATGGCATAGTTGTATTTTTTTTAAGTTATTATTCTTCTCTTTTGAAAGCCATGTCGAAGAAGATGAATCCTGCGACATCAACGAGGATGGAGATTATCATCCAGAACACGAATTTGCCACGTGCTATTTTACCACTAAAAAAGTCCATCCACACATCCCATACACTAAGCATACGCTCTGTTTTTGACAGTGTGTTGCCAGCATATATCTGTTGGTCATTGTCTTTTAATTCCAAATGGTCTGAATACTGGTTGATTAAACCATATGACTCAGATAGTACAGTTCCTGCGTTGACCATAACTTGGTCGTTGATGGATGACATCTTGTGTATGTCACCAAGTACAATTGAAATGTTCTTTCTATGTCTCTGTATCTTCTTCTTTACCTCTGGTGTGATGACGATAAATCGACGAATATATTCAGGTTTCTTCTTTTCAAGTAAATTGGCAATAGATGTACGGTATATTTCCAACACGTCGTTCCAGCCTTTTACATTGTTGGATTTGGGCTGGACACGTCCTACTTTTACGCCCAATTTTCCATCCAATTTCATCAGCAGATTCTCTACATATTCAGCAATGCCAGGACGAGATGGGTTGGCTACTTCGCTGCGAATTTCTTCGTAGATGCCCCAAACTTCTTTCTCAAAAACAGACCAATCATGCTCAATTGTAGCCATTGCCACTTCGTCTGTTTCAAGAGTTCGCAAATAATCGTTAGTTTTCTCTAAATCACGAATAGCAACGTCTTTGATAGTGTCTTTGTAGAAGAACGTGTGCGTATTAGTTGGCATACTCATTAATAGCCAAAAAATCGCCATAATGAAAATGCCACCAATTAGTTTCAAACCGGGATTTTCTGTATAAACATGACTATTGAGGCTGTCAACAATCATTTTAGATCCCCATGAGGCAATAAAAAAGAAGCCAATAGTAATAATCCATATAAATAATACAGGGATATTACTATCTTTGGCCGACAACAATAGGTGCAAGGATTCAACCGTTGCCCAACAACTTACTGCGGCAAACGCTATAAAAGCGATTGCGCAAAAAACTTTGAGATATTTTGTTTGTTCCATAAAATGATAAATATATAACTTATTCTTTTTTTTATCTATGTGTATATAGAAAGGTTTGTAACCAACCTATGCATAATTTTCTATAAATGCACTCGGTATATACGCAGTCACAACAGTAACCAAATCATCCACAACTACACCAACTCTCTGTTGTCCTTGCCAGCGTGCAACTCTTCCTATCACTCCTTTGAATACTCCATCAGTAACCTTGACCAATTGGCCTTTTTCGAATTTTGGAACTTCAACTAATGAAACGATAGTATTGTCCGCATCGGCTGCACAGATTATTTTCAAACTATCCATCTGATAGTCGGGAACTATCAATGGAATTTTCTCTATTCTGCGCCCAACGTGGACGTGGCGATAATAAAAACGGAGGAATGGGAGGTTTACGTTGTCGTAAACAAAGGTTTTGAGTTGTTCTTCGGTACCATAGGCGAAGAAGATGTTAGGTAAACGTGACTCGGTAACAACTTTGCGCTTACCTTTTATAAGTTTTACAGTATCTGTAGTAGGATAGAAAGCCGTGATACCTTTGGCAGTCATGTAGTCGTATGCTTTTTTCTCCCTACCATAGGTGGTGCGTAAAGCATACCAATGAGGAATTTCGTCCTCCTTTTGTACTTTAGACTTACTTAATATATGGACACTTCTGGTGGACACCCCTGTTTGTGAACTCTCGGCGGAAACAGTGCTTTGAGCTTCGGGGAGGGCGTTGGAGGTAAGTCCAGCGCAAGGAGGGAATTCACCACCTCCTGAGGTGTGTACATCTTCTGATGTCCATTCATCGACTTTCATATCGGTGCTAACTTTTTTCTAGACAGAAATCCGTTAAATTGCGACAAAAAAAGAGCGTGGAATCGTCCTGTTGTCCATTCCACACACTGAGGCTCTTCCAACTGCCTATCAAAGTCGAACAGACAACGTCAGAGCCCACGCCGATATGAAAATCACTACCGCAAAGAGACCTATATAAAACATTTAACTGCACCCAAAAGGGTACAATTCATGCTTACAAGGTCTCCACGGGATTGATATAATCACACCCGGGACATCTACCGTTGACCATATTCGAGACTTTGATACTGATTGTTTTGGAAGATTTCAGTGTGTCTCAAACACAGCGTCGATAAACGCCTTCCATTATGTCTGGATTGTCTTCCCACCCAATGCCCGCTTTTGTATAGATATGTCATGGTTGACTTCACTACACTCTGCACGGCGTAGGCTGCCGACTCGGTTATCATCTAAGAACTCGTCTTATTGCGACAAATGCAGTCTGGCTATACAATCCAATTGCAAAATTAAAGAAATTAATTGAGAAAAAATAAAAAAATGATAGAAAATATTAATACAATCATGTAATTTTAAGACTATTTAAGTCTCTTTACTTTCGAATCTCAGAATTCTTTTCATAAATAATAGTGTTTTTCTACTATAATTGAGGGCTTTCCTGTAGAAGATTAACAATATGCCACAAGCGTAGCAGAAGAGATTCACACATAAAGAAGTAATGTTCCGATAGTTTTTCACTACCATCACAAGAGCTTTCAAGAATAACCAAAAGAGTTTTTGACAGCCGTCAAAAACTCTTTTTACGTATGTACTAAAGGCTGGGAGCATACGTTTCAGCCCATAAGTATTGGTAAGCATATTTCCTATCTCTTATATATATAAATAGGTAAACATATTCACCATCTTCATGATGCTATGTTTTTATTCTTCATGTGAGTGCAAAGATAGACAAAAAGTTTGAGATTGGAAAAGGAATTAGAGAAAAACATGATAACAATGAAAGACGATGTGCAAAATAACCTAAAACTTTCAGAGGAAATGAATGAAAAACCAAAAAATATATGTAACTTTGGAGGCGATTTCAGAACAATTCAATCAAATTTACAATGGAAAAACATAATTTTGTGACGATTGCAGACCTTTCCAAGGAGAAACTCATGTATCTCTTGGAAATGGCACAAGAGTTTGAAAAGCATCCTAACAGGGAGCTGTTGAAGGGAAAGGTTATAGCAACCCTTTTCTTCGAACCATCCACTCGTACCCAACTCAGTTTCCAGACAGCAGCCAACCGCCTTGGCGCTCGTGTCATTGGTTTCTCTGATGCCAAGACATCCAGCACTACAAAGGGTGAGACTCTCAAGGATACCATCCTGATGGTAAGCAACTATGCTGACGTAATCGCTATGCGCCACTTCATCGAAGGTGCTGCAATATATGCAAGCGAAGTTGCTCCTGTGCCAATCGTCAATGCCGGCGACGGAGCCCACGAGCACCCATCACAATGCTTGCTCGACCTCTACTCAATCTATAAAACACAAGGTACTTTGGAGAACCTCAATATTTATCTGGTAGGCGACCTGAAGTACGGACGTACAGTTCACTCCCTCATCACGGCCATGCGCCATTTCAATCCTACATTCCACTTTATCGCTCCTAAGGAACTCGCTATGCCACAGGAATATAAGTTGTACTGCCAGCAGCACAACATTAAGTATGTGGAGCACGAAGATTTCAACGAGGATGTCATCGCTGGTGCCGACATTCTCTATATGACCCGTGTACAGAAGGAGCGTTTCAGTGATCTGATGGAATACGAAAGAGTAAAGAACGTATATATCCTCAAACGCGAAATGCTCAGCAAGGCTAAGGAAAACATGAAGATCATGCACCCACTGCCTCGCGTGAATGAAATTGCATACGATGTGGATGACGACCCACATGCATACTACATCCAGCAGGCTCAAAATGGTCTCTATGCACGAGAAGCCATCTTCTGTCACTGCCTCGGCATCACACTCGATGACGTCAAGAATGACAAGACCGTGATTGAGTAATGTTTAATGTTTAGTGATTAATGTAATTATGGGAAACAATAAGAATCAACTCGTAGTTGCGGCTATCGAAAACGGTACCGTAATCGACCACATACCAGCCGAGAAGACCTATCAGGTTGTCAACCTGCTCCAGTTGGAAAAGATGGACACTCCTGTCACTATCGGCTACAACTTGCCTTCCAAGAAAATCGGCAAAAAGGGAATCATCAAGGTTGCCAATAAGTATTTCACTGATGAGGAAATTAACCGCCTCTCTGTAGTTGCTCCTAACATTGGTCTGAGCATCATCAAGGACTATGAAATCGTGGAGAAAAAGACCGTGAAGACTCCTGATACACTCAAAGGCATCGTAAAATGCAACAATCCTAAGTGTATCACCAACAATGAGCCAATGGCAACTATCTTCCACACAGTAGATGCTGCACTCGGAATTATCCGCTGCCACTATTGCGATAAAGAGCAACAATTAGGCAAGGTAGAACTTTGTAAGTAACAATTTGAAAGCATTTTTCTTCTTTTTCTTCCATATTATTTGGAGTATTGAAGAAAAATGCTTATTTTTGCATCCGCAATTCATAAATAAAGAACTTAACAATAAAAGAGCCAATGGAAAAAGATCAAGAGATTTTCGACCTGATTGAGAGAGAGCATCAGCGTCAGTTGAAAGGTATGGAGCTGATTGCTTCAGAGAATTTCGTAAGTGAAGAAGTGATGAAAGCTATGGGTTCATACTTGACCAACAAGTATGCAGAAGGTCTCCCTGGCAAACGTTACTATGGCGGTTGCCAAGTTGTTGATATCGTAGAGAACCTTGCCATCGAGCGTGTCAAGAAAGTCTTCGGTGCTGAGTATGCCAATGTTCAGCCTCACTCTGGAGCACAGGCTAATGCAGCCGTTTTGCTCGCAGTTCTCAAACCTGGCGATACTTTCATGGGATTGAATCTCGACCACGGTGGTCACCTTTCTCATGGCAGCCACGTCAATACTTCTGGTATTCTCTACAACCCTATCGGTTACAACCTCAACAAAGAGACAGGCCGAGTTGATTACGACGAAATGGAGAAATTGGCTCTTGAACATAAACCTAAGTTGATCATCGGTGGCGGTAGTGCCTATAGCCGTGAGTGGGATTATGCCCGCATGCGCAAAATTGCTGATGAGGTAGGCGCCTTGCTGATGATTGATATGGCTCACCCTGCTGGTTTGATTGCAGCTGGATTGTTGGATAATCCATTGAAGTATGCCCACATCGTTACTTCTACTACACACAAGACTCTCCGTGGTCCTCGTGGTGGTATCATCCTGATGGGTAAAGACTTTGATAATCCTTGGGGTCTGACTACCAAGAAGGGCGAGGTAAAGAAAATGAGTATGTTGCTCAACTCTGCCGTATTCCCAGGACAGCAAGGTGGACCTTTGGAGCATGTCATCGCTGCCAAGGCAGTTGCATTCAATGAGAACCTGCAACCATCTTGGAAAGATTATGCACTTCAGGTTAAGAAGAACGCTGCTGTACTTGCAGAAGACCTCATCGGTCGTGGATTCGGTATTGTCAGCGGTGGTACAGACAACCACTCTATGCTTGTCGATCTGCGCTCTAAGTATCCTGACTTGACAGGTAAAGTTGCTGAAAATGCACTTGTTGCAGCAGATATCACTGTCAATAAGAACATGGTTCCATTCGACTCTCGTTCTGCATTCCAGACATCAGGTATCCGTCTCGGAACAGCTGCCATGACTACTCGTGGTGCTAAGGAAGATATGATGCACCTGATTGCTGAACTTATCGAGGAAGTTTTGAATGCCCCAGAAGACGAGAAGGTCATCGCTCGAGTTCGCGAAAAAGTAAATGAGACTATGAAGGACTATCCTCTGTTCGCTTACTAATTCTTCTGATAAACGGAAAGTAAAGGTCCGGAAAAGTTCCTGATTTTTACATTATTATATAATAGGCTTGTTTTTTAAGTAAAGCAAGCCTATTTTTTGTTGTTTTATATTAAAGCCTGATAGAAATACAAGAAAAAATTGTAAGTTTGCAGAATAAAACAAGTACGGAATATGAAGAAATATATCATAACTCTGATATCACTCTTTGGTTTCTGCATTGCTCAAGCACAGGCACAAACCTTAACTTTCGGTCCACTGCACAGCGCAGATAGTCCGAGAGCAGACTGGTTATTACCTGGTGACACCATTATGCAAGCCGGTCAAAAGATGATTTATCAGGGAAAGCCAATGAAGAACGTGAAATATACAGTCAGTTCACCTTCTTGGAATGAAGAACAGAAATCTTTCTCTGAAGAAAAATCCAACTTATCTCCTCTAAGCAGTTTAGATGATAACAAGGGATTGGAGTATGGCTATGGACTGCACAAAGGACTGAATGTTTCCTTAGGTGCTTCAGCATTTGCGACTTTCGGAAAAGGCCTGCCTCATAAAGGCGGATTCTCGCAGAATATCAATGCCACTTATCTGGCTCCTCTCTCTAAAGATGGAAAACTCTGGATTGCAGGAGGCGGATATTTCAACAATACTTTCTGGGGAAGCGACAGCTATCGTGACGTTGGACTTTATGCCATCATGGGCTATAAATTCAATGAGCATTGGGAAGCTTATGTATATGGACAACTCAGCATCAGCAACAACTATGATAACTTCTACAATCGCTATGCTGGATATGGACCCTATGGTTATGGCAGATATGGCGGCTACGGATTAGGCTATTATCCCGGTTTATGGGGAATGGGTGGAACCATGCCTTTCGGATATGGTATGGGAATGCCAGGAGCCAATGTCTTAGGTGCAGGCGTGAAGTACAATGTCAACAAGAATTTCTCCATCGGAATCAATGTGGAGGGTGTATGGTATAATAATAAGGGAATGGATTATTTTGATAGATACAATTATCCGAACCCGAATGAAAACCGTTCCAAACAGTAATATAAAATTCATTATAAAGACAAAAAAATAAGAGTGTGATGGGAAACTTCATCACACTCTTATTTTTTTGTTCATATTGGTTTGAAAATCAATGATATAAAACCTACATAACTTATCGCTATACTTAATCACAAAGGATCTGAAGGATACGTTCTGCAGAACGACCATCCCAGCGGTCAGGAATGCCAGCCTTCTTCCATTCGCCCTTGAAGATTTTCTGCAACATGGCAGCAAGTATCTCAGCATCTTCTCCTACCAGTTCATTGGTTCCCACTTTTACCGTCTCAATATGCTCTGTATAATTATTGAGCGTAATACATGGAACACCATTAAACGTAGCCTCTTCTGCCACATTACCAGAATCGCTGATGACACCCTGAGCATGAGCTGTGAGATAACAGAAATCAAGATAAGCCTGTGGAGAAACAATCTCTATTCCCGTATGATGATCATGCAATGCCTGATGAGTTTGGAAAGACAGTACGGTCTCCAAAGCTTTACCTCTCAAAGGAGCTATCACCTTGACACCAGCCTTTCGCGCCTCCGCATCAATCACAAAGAGTAAGACATTCAACTTATCTCTATCAGCAAGCAAAACTTTTCGGTTGATGGTCAGAACAAGATACTTCCCATCTTCCAATCCATGCTCATCCATCAGTGATGGGCGAGACATCTTGTTCTTCAGGAAACGGATGTTATCGATAAGGATATTTCCTACCATATATACCTTGGAAAGTTCAGCACCTTCCTTATTGGCAATACTGTTGTTTGAAATACCTGCAGTAAAGAGGATGTCAGAGAGACCATCAATGACAAGACGATTGATTTCCTTAGGCATCGATATATCGAAACTACGGGTACCCGCTGCGATATGAGCTAATTGAATGCCCTGTTTCTTAGTTACGATGGCTACAGCCATGGTAGAAGCCAAGTCATCCACCACTACAACCACATCCGCAGGATTTTCCTGGAGATATTTTTCAAATTTAGCCATGACATGACCTGTAAGTTCATTCAGATTCTCACAATCCACAGCCAGATAAACATCCGGCTTCGCTATCTCCAAGTCTTCAAACAGAGAATTTTCCAGCGTAGGATCATCCTCCATTCCAGTATAGACCAGTTGATAGCCGATATCATGACCACTGTCTTTTGCTGATACGATAGCTCTGATAAGTGGAGCTACCTTGATAAAATTTGGTCTTGCTCCTGCTACAATACAAATCTTTTTCATAAAGTTTACTTGATATAAAGTATAAAATTATAAGTTATCTGAGGAAAGGGGCTTCATCAGGTTCGGCTTTATCCCTTAAAGAGGTCTTTGATTCCACCAATTGAACCCAACAGGTTTGTGGCCTCGTATGGCAAATAAACCACCTTATTGTTCTTACCTTCTGCAACCTCCTGCATCATCTGAATATATTTCTGTGCCAAGAGATAGTTGGCAGGATTGGTACACTGCCCTACTGCCTCAGTTATTTTCTGGATAGCAATCGCCTCGGCTTCTGCCTTGCGAATACGTGCAGTAGCTTCACCTTCGGCATTCAGGATAGCCTGCTGTTTTGCAGCTTCAGCCTTGTTGACAATAGCAGCCTTCTCTCCTTCAGAAAGCAAACGCTGTTTTTCCTTTTCACCTTCAGAAGTCAGAATGGTAGCACGCTTGTTTCGTTCTGCCTGCATCTGCTTTTCCATGGCAACGAGCACACTCTCTGGAGGAGTAATATCCTGCAGCTCAACACGGTTTACCTTGATACCCCACTTATTGGTAGCATCATCCAATACAGAACGTAATTTGGTGTTGATGGTATCTCGTGATGTCAAAGTCTGGTCAAGTTCCATCTCACCTATAATATTACGGAGTGTAGTCTGTGTCAACTTCTCGATAGCATTTGGCAAATTATTGATTTCATACACACTCTTGAATGGATCTACAATTTGGAAATACAAGAGGGCATTAATCTGCATCTGAATATTATCCTTCGTGATTACATTCTGACGGGCGAAATCATAAACCTGCTCACGCAAATCGATGCTATTACTATAGGTATAACGTCCGTTGCGCTGGGAAACGATATCCTTGGCATGATCGATAAAAGGTATGATGATATTGATACCTGGTTTCAAAGTCGCATAATAACGACCGAGACGCTCTATAATCTTGGTCTCACTCTGAGGAATGATGACAATGGTCTTCTTGACGATGATAAGTGCAAGAACCACAATAACAATTAACACGTAGATACCGATGCTCATAATTGTATGTTTTGATTAGTTAATAATAAATGAAAATTGACTAAAAATTCTTTTTACAGCTTTTCAACTTCCAGAATAATAGACTCTCTTCCGACTATCTTTACCTTTGTTCCCACTTCGATGTTCACAGATGAAGATGGCGCCTCTGCTTTCCAGTCGTCACCATCCAATTTCACTCTTCCGTAATCACCGGCAACAATAGTTTGCGTCACTTCACCCACCTGTCCCAAGAGGGCATCAGCATTGCTTTTCCTGTCATCAGCTCCTTGATGGATGGCATGAACCAGATGAGGGCGTATGAGCCAAATACTCAATACCGAACAGACTGCCCAGGCAATAACCTGTACCCAGAAAGGCAAACCTGCCACTGCCAGGAAGATACTTACCAGAGCACCAAGGGCGAAACAAGTAACATAGAAATCACCAGATGAGAGTTCCATGATGAGACACACTACTGTAATAATGGTCCAGAAAAGCCAAAGATTTTGAGAAATATAGTCTATCATGATTCAATGATTTTGAATGGTTAGTATTTTTATATTGTCTAACGTCTTCTTGTTGTAGTCTTCTTCGCTGCAGTCTTTCTATTGTTTGTCAATTGCGAAGCTCTGACGGTCTTAACAGAAGTAACGGCAGGAGTTGCGGCCTTATAATATTGCAAAGCTGTAGGCATTTCTTTTTGCAAAGCAGCAATACGCTTAGCATCAGAAGGGTGATCACTGAAGATATCACTCTTGTTTGAACTTGAACCGCTGGACATACGCTTCCAGAAAGGAATAGCCTGCTGAGGATCATAACCAGCCATCGCTGCAAAGATCAGACCCATATAATCAGCCTCTGTCTCATTGTCACGGGAATACTTTAAGTTACGGAATGAGAAATACTGACCGGCAACAGCACTGGCCACATCACCTACACCACTTCCCACAGCCTGATTCAGAACACTGCCTAAAATATTAGTACCAATCTGCTGATTCTGCTGCTTACTCAACTGCTCGGCACTATGTTTAGCCACAGCATGTGCAATTTCATGACCAAGAACAATGGCAAGACAGGTCTCGTTCTGGGTATATGGGAGCAATCCTTCATAAACTACAATTTTACCACCAGGCATACAGAAAGCATTGGCACTATTGTCTTGCACCAGATTAAATTCCCAGGAATAATTCTTCAAGTCATTAGCAAAACCATTCTGCTTCAAATATGTTTCTACGGCAGTTGCCAGTCTCTGACCTACTCTTCTGACCATAGCTGTCTGAGTAGCATTCTTGGATTTTTTAGCCGAAGCCATATACTTTGTATATTCCTGATTGGAGAGGCTCAACACCTGCTCATCAGAAACTGAAATACGATGAGTACGACCTGTCAGTGGTACTTGCTGGGTGGTTCCACAGGAAGCCAACACCAATGATGTCATTGCCACAAGGGCAAGATTCTTTAAACTTTTCATCTTCTCTTTGATTTTAAAAACTCCTAAATTGACTGAATTATATGATATAACTCTACTCTTATGCAAAAATAACGTTTTTCTAAATAACTTCCAAACAATTGATAAACTTTTTGAAAGGAAATCGCTATTTTATAACTTTCTTTTCAATGTGATGACGGTCATTTCAGGCCATGCTCCCAAACGGAAAGGGAAAGAACCACCGATACCGGCGGATACATAGAGCATCTGGGCACCCCGCCTAAAAATACCTCCCCACTCCTTGAAAGCAAGACGGGCTGGTGTCAATTTACCTATGAGAATCTGTCCAGCATGAGTATGACCGGAAAGGGTAAGATGTATGCCAGCCTTCAGAGCCTCCTTGCGCCAATGATGTGGGTCGTGGGTCAACAGTATTTTGAAAGCTTTCTTATCTACGATTCCTTTCATTGCCTTTTTCAAGTTGGCACGATTAGAGAAAGGTGGATTTCCTGCATTCTCTACTCCAATTATCTCAATACTTGCCAGTCCATGCGATAAGGTAACATGCTCATTCATCAACTGAGTCCAGCCCAACTCTTTCTGAAATCCGAAAAGCATTTTGCGGTTTCGCTTCAAAGCTCCAATGGAATGATTGTTATCATACTCACAATAATCATGATTTCCCCATACCGAATAGATTCCGTCAGGAGCATGAAGTTGTTTTAATGTTTCCAGATATGGAGCGACTTCTGTAGCAGAGTTATTGACTAAATCTCCAGTAAAAGCCATCAGTTCAACACCTTCATTATTGGCACATTCCACCACTTTTTCTACGAAATCCGTATCTTTGGGAAAAGTACCCAGATGAAAATCCGTGAAATGGAGTATCTTATAACCATCAAAATAGGGAGGTAAATCCGGTGACGAATAGGTAATCTGTTTCACTTCCAACTTTCTCCATCCCTTCGTGAAACCAAATATGAATACCCCTATCATAAATAAGGAAGGAAGAATGGCCACCCACCAAGGTAAAAGGAGAGAAAAAAGAATATAAACAATCTTTGGCATCACAGAGAAAAGAATCATCGTAAAAAGCGCCCTTACTGAAAGTCTATGATATACGCCAAATTGCAGTCCTGTTTCTGCCAGAAGAAGCAAAGTTGATGGTATCCACCATGCTATTGCCAAAGCTAAAGGCCAAGTAGAAACGGCATCAAACCATAGCCAGAGGTCGGGAAGTAATGCCAACCCCAGCATCATGATAATATATAGTAATGATCTAAAAATCTTTTTCATGGTGCAAAAATACAAAAAAAGGATGAGACTCTATCATGGAGCCCCATCCTTTTTTATATTAAATCTGTATTTTCTTCTTGATAAGAATTCTATACCTTAATGATGTTATGCATTAGCTGCTACAGAAATCCAATCGAATACACATGAACAGATACCGAATGCAACGATACCTACTGTGCAAATGGCAAGCGCCAACTTTGTTGAGCAAGCGCTCTGGAAAGTAGGCAGCGGATTATCGCTGTGCTTGATAAACATTGCCTTCACGATAAGCAAGTAGTAGTACAAGCTCAATACGGTGTTAACCAAAGCGATGAATACTACGCCATAAGCCCATGCTCCAAGAGTGGTGTGAATATCTGCACCCTGAACGGCTGCCATAAACACGAAGAACTTGGAGAACATACCTGCAAATGGAGGAATACCACCCAATGAGAACAAAGCCAATGTCATCAGGAATGCCAAACGTGGATTGGTCTTGTACAAACCGTTGTAGCTGTCCATCATAACTGTACCATTGTTGTGCTCCTCAACAGATGAGATAATGGTAAACACGCTCAAGTTGGCAACTACATAAATCAATACATAGTATGTCAGAGCGGTCACGCTCATTGCTGAGTTACCAACTACAGCCAACATGATGTAACCTGCCTGAGAGATAGAAGAGAATGCCATGAAACGCTTCAAGTCACTCTGACGGATAGCAAAGAGGTTGGCGATAGTGATAGAAAGTACAATGACAATGTAAAGCAATACTGTCCAGTACTCTACCATTGGAGCAAATACCTTCATGAGGATAGCACAGAGAGTAAATGCAGCAGCACCCTTAGAAACTACAGAGAGATAACCTGTAACTGTAGTTGGAGCACCCTGATATGAATCAGCTGTCCAGAAGTGGAAAGGAACCAAAGAAATCTTGAAGCCCAAACCACTGAAGAAGAATACCATACCAGCAATGGTCAATGGAGATGCAGAGATAACCTTTGCAACATCATCGAAATACAAAGTACCACAAGCAGCATAAAGCAAAGAGATACCATAAATCATCACACCACTTGAGAATGTAGCAGTAAGGATGAACTTAGCACCAGCTTCAGCTGAATTGTGACGATACTTATCGAATGCTACCAAGCAAGCCATTGGCACAGATGCCATCTCAAGACCGAGGAAGAACAGGAGGAAGTGGTTGGCACTTACCATCATATTCATACCGAGCAAGGTAGAGATAATCAACATATAGAACTCACCCTCCTTGAAGGCTGTGTCCTTACGGCTCAACCACTCCTTGGCCTGTACCATCACGATGAGGGTACCCAAAGCCAGGATAGTCTTCAAGACACCGGCAGCAGGACCTGTTGTGTACATGCCGCCAAATGCCTCTGTGGCTTCTGTTGGGAAGATATTGATGACAATGTGAGCCACCATCAAGAGACATACCAGAGGATTGAACCACTTACGGTCTGCGCTCTTGGAACTGCAGAAGTCAGCAAAGAAAGTGATCAACAGAACTACCATCAGGGTAGCTTCTGGAATCATATTTAAAAATTGACTGTAATTCATTTCTTCTGATATTTATTACATGATTACACTAAAGATAGGACCTACTGCGTCCATGATAATCTCCTCTGCCCAGAGTGGGAACATACCGAGACCTGCCACGCAGGCAATCAGACCTGCTACAGCGATACGCTCGTCCCAGGTAGCATCGTGAAGCTTCTCCAACTTTGGATTAGGAACCTTCTGATAAAGGATCTTACCTACACAACGCAAGATGTAAACCGCTGTTACTACGATAGAAGTACATGCGATGATGGTACATACACGGTGGAACATATCTGCATTCTGGAATGAACCTACGAAGATGGTCATCTCGGCTACGAAACCAGAGAAACCTGGCAAACCGAGGTTAGCCAAACCTGCTACAGCATAACCTACTGAGAGGAATGGGATAATCTTCATCAAACCACCCAAGTAGCGAACGTCACGTGTACCAGCCTGATGATAAATCATACCGATAACGGCGAAGAAGAGGGCTGTCATCAAACCATGAGACAACATCTGGAGAATAGCACCAGTTGCAGCTGTCTGGGTCATCATACAGAGTGCGAAGAGCACCATACCACAGTGAGATACAGAAGAGTAAGCGTTAATGTACTTCAAGTCAGTCTGTACACAAGCTGACAAAGCACCATAAACGATTGAGATGGTTGTCAATACCAAGAATACCTTAATCCAGAAACCATGAGTAGCTGCTGGCAAAAGGAACATAGCGATACGGAAGCAACCATAACCACCCAACTTCATCAATACACCGGCATGCAACATAGATACGGCTGTTGGCGCACTTGCGTGACCATCAGGAGACCATGTATGGAATGGGAACAAAGCTCCAAGAATACCGAAACCGATGAAGAGCAATGGGAAGAATACATTCTGAACGCTCTCAGGAATAGCGTGAGCACCATGGGTATGGTGAGCGATATCCAGGATTTCGAATGTCTGAGCACCACTATAGAAGTAGATACCCAAGATACCGATAATCAAAAGAGCAGAACCACCCATCAACATCAATGTCAACTTCATGGCAGAATACTCCTTTGCACCACTACCCCATACACCGATGAGGAGATACATAGGAATCAGCGCAACCTCATAGAACATGAACATGGTGAACATGTCGACAGAGATGAAGAAACCATATACACCGATGCTCAAGAGAGTGAACCAGAGGAAGTACTCCTTCTTCATTGGCTCCATCTGCCAAGAAGCAAATGTACCGGTGAACACAATGATGGAAGTCAAGAGAAGCATCACTACAGAAATACCATCCACACCGAGTGAATAGTTGATGTGCAATGGCTCAAACCAAGGCACACTGTAAGTGAAGAGCATAGGAACCTGGTCTGCTGGCATTGTCTCACGAGCCTCGAGAAATGCAAACACCAAATAGATGGAGAGGCCGAGCAATACGCTGGCACCTGCTACCATCACACCACGAACCTGCTTGTCGTTGCGTGCCAACCAAAGGCCGAGCAACATCAGGAGTGGTACTATGACGAATATACTTAAATTCATTTCTTTTCTATTTACTTAATTGTGAGACTTTCATTAAAGAAGTGCGAGCAGGCACAATGTCAATGCCACTGTACCGGTGAGGAACCAGATAGCATAGCTGCGAACATCACCACTCTGCCATGGACGGATAGTCTCGCCTGCCTCCTGTGCACCCCAAGCCATGAAGTTGAAGGTACCATCGATGACACGACGGTCGAACCATGCAATAGGCTTTGAGAACAAACCAAAGACAATCTTATGTGTAAAGAACTGCCAAGCATCATCAATATAGAAACGATTCAAGGCTGCCTTGTGCAACTTAGGCATCTTCTTAGCCAAACCGTCTGCCAATGGAGTCTTCTTTGGTGCATACATATAAGTAGCAAGAGCAATACCGATAATAGCAACAACGATAGAGGTGCAAGCCACCTGAGTATCGATGTGAATATCATAGCTCTGACCTGTTGCAGAAACGAAGTGACCGAAAGGAATCATACCGCAAACACAAGAGATTGCTGCGAGGAATACCAATGGGCCCCACATTACAAAAGGAACTTCCTGTGGTTTACGACGGTTCTCTGGGTCCAACTCATAATAGCTCTGACCCCAGAAGATAACATAGTAAAGACGGAACATATAGAATGCTGTCATACCAGCTACTACTGTCATAAACCAGCCCATGAATGGAGAGAACTGGAAGCAAGCAGTAATGATCTCATCCTTAGAGAAGAAACCTGCGAATGGAGGAATACCTGCAATCGCCAAGCAACCGATGAGGAAGCAGATGTTGGTAATAGGCATGTACTTGTGCAAACCGCCCATGTACTCCTTGAAGTTGCTGCCGATGATGACGATGATAGCACCAGAGCAGAGGAACAACAAGGCCTTGAACATAGCATGAGTAAACAAGTGGAAGATACCAGCCATGTAACCCAAACCACCATGATGGTTATCTACAGCAAAGCAAACACCCAGTGCAACAAGCATGTAAGCAATCTGAGAAATAGTAGAGAAAGCCAAACCACGCTTGATATCGCGCTGGCAGCAAGCTACTGCTGCTGCATAGAATGCTGTGAAAGCTGCAATATAAGCTACGTAGTGAAGTGTGTTAGGAGCATACTCTACCCATATTGGGAAGAGGCTGGCTACCTGATAAACACCAGCTACAACCATGGTAGCAGCGTGAATCAACGCAGATACAGGAGTTGGACCCTCCATTGCATCTGGCAACCAGATGTGCAATGGGAACATCGCACTCTTACCTGCACCACCGATGAACATAAGGAACAATGCTGCTGGCATTACCCATGCCGCACCTGCCAAAGAACTCTGAAGTTCAGGCTGAGCATTCAAGTCATAGTTGAATGTACCTACATAGAAGCTGTAGAACAAGATACCAATGAGGAAGAAGAGGTCAGCGAAACGAGTTACGATGAACGCCTTCTTGCTGGCATGTACTGCTGCATGCTTTGGATAATAGAAACCGATAAGCAAGTATGAGCAGACACCCACCAACTCCCAGAAAAGATACATCTGGAAAATATTGGTAGCCACTACCAGACCCAACATAGACATGGTGAAGAGGCTGAGGTAAGCGTAGAAACGCTGCATACCCTTTTCATAACCCTCAACCTTGTAATTCTCATCACGCTCAGCCATATAACCGAAACTGTAGATGTGAACCATGAAGCTGACGGTGGTAATCACGATGAGCATCAATACAGAGATTGGTGTCAGACGGAAACCAATGTTGAAAGTCAGCAACTCAGTAAACTTCAACCAAGTAAAATTGAATGAGTCAACAGTTGGATACAAACCTGTTGAAGCATCACGGCCGATAGCAAAGAAATATTCGTATGCTGTATAAATAGACAGACCGAATACACAACCCATCAGGACGGTACCGATGATGGCTGCTACCTGCTTTTTCATCTTCATACCCGCAAGTCCCAGAACCAGGAAGCTCAGGAATGGGAGAAGAAGTATCAAAAATGCATAACTGTAATTCATTGTCTTAATTAGAATTTCATGTTTTCAATACTGTTCACCTGGTCACTGTGATAGTTGCGGTAAACGTTAATAATTATTGCGAGCGCTACGGCTGTCTCGGCTGCTGCTACTCCGATAGAGAACAATGTGAAGAAGAAACCTTCCAACTGTCCTGGGAAGAGGATGCGGTTGAACACAGCGAAGTTCAGATCGGCTGCATTCAATACAAGCTCTATGGAGATGAGCATGGCTACGAGGTTACGGCGTGTACAGAAGCCATAGACTCCGATGAAGAACAAGAGTGCTGAGAGCACGAAGAAATATTGTACTGGAATCATTTCTTATCCTCCTTTCTTGCGATTAAGATACCACCGATGATACATGCCAACAGGAATACAGAGATAAACTCGAATGGCAATACATAGCCATACTTGTCTGCACCTACCAGGGCAGAACCTACCTGCTCCATTGGCACCTCGGTGTCGGCTACTGTTGCAGCCAAATCGATAAAGTGATTCTTCAACACGATGACTGCCAAGGTTACAAAACCTACAAGGCAAACGAGTGCACGGCCAATGACCTTGCTACCCTTCACGTGCTCCAAAAGACCCTGAAGGGTACGCTTGGAAACCAACTGAATGGCGAAGACATAAAGAATAGTAATACCACCTGCATATACAGCAATCTGAGCTGCACCCAGATAGGTATAGTCGAGCAGGAAGAATACACCAGCTACACCGAAGAGCACGAACAACAGATAAGTTGCCGCACGCATGATACGCTTGGTAGCTACGCACATGATGGCTGAGCCAAGGATGACTACTGCCAAGATGACGAACATAAATAAATTAGCTGTTATCATTGTCTAAAGTCCTCCTTACTTAGTCTTGGTGTTAAACTTACCGATTTCCAATGGAGCACCACCCTCAATGAGGTTTGGAAGGCTACCGCCCTTATAAACCTCCTTGTCAAGGTGCATCACCAACTTGTTGCGGTCGAAGACTGCATTCTCGAAATCGTTGACAAACTTAATTGCACCGAAGTTACATGCGTTCACACAGAGTTCACAGAACATGCAGTCACCCAAGTCGTACTGGTAATCTACCAGCTTGCGCTTCTTCTTGCCTGTCTCTGGGTCCTCCACCATCTCGGTCTGAATCTTGATGGTATCGTTAGGGCATGACTTCTCACACAAAGTACAACCCACACACTTGTAAGCCTCATTCTCGTCACGGACGAAAACCAGACGACCACGGAAACGTGGAGATATGTGGAGTGTAGTCTTGCGGTTCTCAGGATACTGCTCAGTGCTCTTAGGTGTGAAATACTCCTTCACGGTAGTTTTCATACCGATAGCGAGGGTCTTCAAACCCGCAGCAATACCGCCGAAATATGAATTGTTAGACATACTTTCTTATTATTATAATAATGTGTATTAAAGATTATCCGTGGATTCCGAATGCTACGCATACGGTCATCATGATCAGGATGATCAATGACAATGGCATCAGATACTTCCACTCCAACTTCAGAATCTGGTCGATACGGAGACGTGGGAATGTCCAACGTACCCACATCAGGAGCCATACCACAGCGAAGGTCTTACCGAAGAACCAGATGAAACCTGGGATGAGGTTCATCAGATTGTCGAAGCCCTCGATACCGATGTTCAATGGCGCCCAACCACCGAGGAATACGGTAGAAGCGATACCAGAAATCACGAAGAGGTTAAGGTACTCAGCCAAGTAGTAGAAACCGAAGCCCATACCAGAATACTCTGTATGATAACCTGCAGTCAACTCACTCTCAGCCTCAGCCAAGTCGAAAGGACCACGGTTAGCCTCAGCATTACCTGCTACGAGGAATACGAGGAAAGCAAGGATAGCTGGTACATGACCCTTGATGATCAACCAGTTCCAAGCACCAGTCTGAGCCTCAACGATACCGCTCACCTGCATAGTACCAGTAAGAACTACTGCAGAAATCAGGCAGAGACCGAGAGACATCTCATAAGAAATCATCTGTACGGCACCACGCATGGCAGATACCACAGAGTACTTGTTGTTAGATGCCCAACCTGCGAGGAACACACCCAGCACGCCGATAGAACTTACGGCTGTGATGAGGAATACACCTACGTTGAAGTCAAGAATATGAGCTCCCTTGTTCCATGGAAGGAATGAGAAAGTACCCACAGAGGCAATGATCACGAGGAATGGTGCTATGTAGTAGAGCAGCTTGTCGGCTCTATCAACAGCGAAGATTTCCTTGATCAACATCTTGAGCACATCGGCGAATACCTGGAAGATACCCCAAGGACCTACACGCATAGGGCCGAGACGGCACTGGAAGTAGGCACACACCTTACGCTCCATGAAGATAAGTACGATAGCTATGAGGGCGTATGCTGTCAAAATGCAGATACCCACGAGCACGCACTCAATCAGAATCGACAGGAAGTCGCCCAAACCCAAGGTCTGGCGAAGCAGATTGTCGATGAATGTTGTTACTATACTAAAATCAAACATAATTATCTATCAATATCAGGGATTACGAAGTCGATTGCTGCACCTGTTGTAATCAAGTCAGCGATTTTCTGTCCACGAAGCATTGGATCGAGCGCACCTGTCAAAGACAAGCCCATTGGGCGCATCTTCATACGGTATGGACTCTTGTCACCCTTTGAGTCGAGATATACACCAAACTCACCGCTGGCACCCTCTACTGAGAAATACCACTGTCCCTCTGGAACCTTGATGATTGGCTTCTGCTTGATGTAGTACTCACCCTCTGGAATGTTGTCGATCAACTGCTCGATGATGTCCAAACTCTGATACAACTCCTGGATGTGAACGTAGTAACGATCCATAGAATCGCAACCGGTCAGAGTGATTTCCTTCCACTCTACCTTGTCGTACATATCGTATGGATGACGCTTACGAGTATCGTTCTTCCAACCAGATGCACGACCTGCAGGACCTGTAACAGCATAGTTGATACAATCCTCATAATTCATAGGACCTACGCCTTCGAGACGGTTGTGAGTAATCACGTTGTCACCGAATACGTCGAGATACTCCTGAATCATCGGACGGAGATACTTGCAGAGAGTCTTCACGTTCTGAACGAAGTTAGGATCGATATCAGCCTGAAGACCACCGATACGGTAATAGTTCTGGATCAAGCGACCACCAGTTGTCTCCTCCATCACGTTCAACACGTGCTCACGGTCACGCATACAGTAGAGGAATGCAGTCAAAGCACCCAAGTCCTGTGCGGTACAGCCGAGGTACAACAAGTGAGAGTCGATACGCTGCAACTCATCCATGATAGTACGGATGTAGTGGATGCGATCAGAAAGTTCGATACCCATAGCCTCCTCGATAACGCCTACCAAAGCGTGGCGGTGCATCATGGCAGAGAGGTAGTTCAGACGGTCGGTCAAAGCCAAAGTCTGAGGATAAGTCATATTCTCCCACATCTTCTCAATACCACGGTGGATATATCCGAGGTGAGGATAGATACGCTTCACAGTCTCACCGTCGATAACGGTCTGAAGACGGAGCACGCCATGGGTAGATGGGTGGTTAGGACCGATGTTGACAACATACTCATCCTCATCGAAGCGACGCTTTTCTGTAGCTACCAGATGACCATCAGCACTAAGACTGTATTCTACAGTGAAATCATCCTCTGGCTCATCAGTACAAGGGAACTTGTTGGCCTCTGGACTCATATCGAAATCCTTGCGCAAAGGATAGCCCTGGAAATCAGTACGGAGGAAAAGACGACGCATATCTGGGTGACCCAAGAACTTGATGCCGACGAAATCAAACACCTCACGCTCCAGCAGATCGGCAACCTTCCAGAGATTGATGACTGTAGGAATCACATCAGAACCATCCACCTTCTTGGCGATAGTCTTGACAGAGCAACGTTCGTTAGTCTGAGTGTTTTCAAGAATATAGATACATCCGAGACCTTCCTCACCGAAGTCTTCACCGATGATGGTAACAAGGTAGTCGAAATGCTTCTCGTTCTTCAACTTCGCCATTTCAGAAGCGAAATTATCAAAACTCAATTCAATATTATTCAGTTTCATGTTCTTATACCTTATTATATTAATCAGTTAGACCTTTCTGAGGGTCGAAATCCTCAGGTACTTCTGTTACGATGATAGGCTCCTTGTGTCCGAGCTTCTCGCTGTCAGAGAGGTTCTCGTTGCTCAAGCCGCGGAGACCGCCCTTGCTCATAGAGAGTTCCTTCTCATCCTGAGTCATCTTGTGGTTAGCACCACCGAAGAATTTCTCAACCTTTACCTTACGCTGCAATTGCATCATACCGTAAAGGATGGCCTCTGGGCGTGGAGGGCAACCTGGGATATAGACATCCACAGGAACTAACTCGCTGATACCACGAACTACATTGTAGCTCTTCTTGAATGGTCCACCAGAAATGGTGCATCCACCTACAGCTACCACATACTTTGGCTCAGCCATTTCATCATACAAACGTTTAAAAACAGGTGCCATTTTATTGGTAATAGTACCGGCACACATAATCAAGTCGGCTTGACGTGGAGAGTTACGTGTTACCTCGAAACCGAAACGGGAGAAGTCATAACGTGCACAACCTACAGCCATGAACTCGATACCACAGCAAGAGGTACCGAAGGTCAATGACCAGAGTGAGTTACTGCGTCCCCAGTTGATGGCGGCGTCGAGAGAACCAACTACCACATTAGCCCCGCCCTCATTCAGCTCTTGAGCGATTTTCTCGAGGGTGTCATTGTCCTTAAACTCGTCGTAAGGAATACTCTTGATAGAGGCTCTTTTGTTTACTTCCATTCCAATGCTCCTTTCCGCCAAGCATATGCAAGGCCAAATACCAATACCAACAGGAAGAACCCGATGCTCACGAGAGCCATAGATCCAAACTGCTTAACTACGACTGCCCATGGGTAAAGCATTACAGTCTCAATATCAAACATCAGGAAAAGGATGGCGAAGAGATAGTAGCCGATGTGTGATGGCAACCAGGAGCTGCCACGTGTCGGAATACCACACTCAAAAGGTTCACCCTTTACCGGATTGTATGAACGAGGACCGATCAACTTTGCGATGACATAAGCAGCCACCACCAAGGTTACAGCCGTCAGCAAAACGGTGATAAATAGTGTAAAGTTCATAAATTTGTTATAACGTTATTTTGTTTAAATGCTTCTAAGCGGTTGCAAAGTTAACAATTATTTCTGAAACAAGACATAACTTTTAAAAAAAATTGTTTCAAAAACACGAAAAAAGGGAGAATGATTACCATTCCCCCCTTTACACGTTCTGAATTTTAGAAAGATAACTTCAGAAACGTAGTTTTTTTAATGATGTTCTGGTACGATAGCTAAATAGACCAGATCATGGTCTGTGAGATTCTCCATGTAATGAGCATGATTCATCGGACAGTAATGCACCTGTCCCTGGCGAACCTCCTCTACGGTATCGTCATAATGGAATGTAGCTGTGCCGCTTACCACATAGATAATCTCGCAGTTGCCCTCATGGGTATGAAGACCAGTTGATGCACCCGGACGCAAGGTAGAATACATAATCTTCACCTTATCGTCCACATAATTACGGGTATCGAGTTTACCCTTTCCACCCTTGAAACCCTCTAAATGAGCCTCAGCAATCTTTTCAAAATCTATGACCATTTTTTCTGAAATTATAATGTAAATTGATACTATCTTGTTTTCAATTTGCAAAAGTAAGAAAAAATCATCATTTCACACCATAAAATGCACAAAAAAAAAACTTATTTTTTAAGCACTTATCATTCTGCCACTTGTTTATAGCCCACAAGTCCATACCACAGTATCACAAACTCGCAGAAAAGTGGAATGAGCCAGGTGAACTGCCATGAACCTACATAATCAGCCAACAAGCCCTGCAGAACAGGAAAAACAGCTCCACCAAACACACCAATCATAAATACGCCCGAAGCTCTGGAAGTATATTCTTTCAAGCCATCAACAGCAAGGGTGAATATACAACTCCACATCACACTATGAAATAATCCAACAGCAGCCATTAACCAAAGATTCTCTGTAAACATAGAGGTTAACATCAGGACAATAGCCGCAACTGAAACAAAGAGGAGCATGGGACGAGGTGCCACATTCTTCAAACCTGCCGAAACCATTCTTCCAACCAAGAATCCTCCCCAATAAAGGGTAGCAAGAAGGGCTGGTGAGAAGTCATATCCCTGTCCCATCAAATCCATCGCATGAAGATTCATATTATTGCCGATACCTACCTCTGTTCCCACATAGAAAAAGATAGTAATCACACCATATTTCAAATGACGGAACGACCAAATACTACGTTGCTTTGATTTCTCTTCAACAGCAGATGAGGTCTGTACTGAAACATCTGTTTTTCTTTCATTTTCCTTATCATCAGTAACATCTCTTGTACCTTCTATATCAGGAAGATTGGCTCTTGAAGTAGTCCAAGTAGTCAAGGCTATAACGAGCATCATAACCAAAAAAGGAATTGTTAGTTGATCAGCAGAAACACTTTCCAAAGAAACACCAGCAAACATCACTCCCGTAACAAAGAAAGGGGCTATCGTTGTACCGAAAGAATTCACAGCACAGGTAAAATTCATACGCTGCACAGGCTGAGTTCCCGGCAAAGGATAAGCTACGATATAAGGATTTATGACCACCTGAAGCATCGCTGCAGAAGTACCCATCAGATATGCTCCGAGTAGGAAGACAAAATATCCAAAAGGCACGAAATCCTGTGAAATTCTGACGCCTGCTCTACCCCAATACTCTGCTATGATTGCAGATGCGAGATAGAAAGCAAGAGCTAATACCATGACCATCATCGAACGGATAAGCGTCTTTTTATAACCTATCCTATTCAGCAAACGTCCCGTTTTTGCACTATTGAGCAAATATCCCATAAAGAAAGCAAAAGAAATGAGCGTCGCCAAGAAATTCCTGGTAGCGGTTACTTCTGAAAGGAAAGCTACCTGCAAAGGTCCTTGACACTGGCCATTAACAGTGGTGAGAAATCCCACGATAAAATATATGAATGTCAGGAGCAGGAAAGGTCCTGTACTCTTGAGTGTAATCGATTGTTTCATCTTCATCTAGGTTTTTATAAGAGATTAAATTATCATTAGGTGTTCCGACGGATGTCAAAATCCATCGAAAGCACCTAATCACTAACGCAAAAACTCTAAACTAAATTATAAGATTTCTTCTTCCAAAACCTTCATGGCACCCTTCGCCTTGATGTCCTCCACCATCTTCAGATAGAGTTCAACAAAATGAGAAGCAGCCTTCAAATCTGTGCTTGTAAAAGGAGAGATGGCAAGGAATTCGAGGGCATCATCACTATCTATGACCTTTCTGTCATCTACAGTAAGCCATGGATCAGCTACTTCAAAAGCATCCCCGTTATCATCCACCTGGTACTTCAGATAATGACGGTAAGCAGCAAAGAGATAAGCCACACGCTTGAACTCCACATTCTGACGCTTACCCGAAGCATCATCAGCAATCATTTTCTCCAAGTTAGGCATCACATAAACAGGGAATTTGCTGGCACCATCGAAGCAAAGGCGAGCCACCTGATCGCTAACCATACGGTTGCCGAAACGCTCAACGAGGCATTGCTTGTATTCCTCCAAATCAGTATCCTTTGGAGCTGGCACGTAAGGAGTAATATCATTATCCATAAAAGCACGTACAAACTTGCAGATTCTTTCATCGTGCATGGCAGCATCTACCTTGCGATAGCCACCAAGGAAAGAAGGATAAGAGAGCAATGTATGAGAAGCATTCAGAAGAGAAAGTTTCATGTTCTCAAATGCAGTCACATCATCGGTCATCTGAGCACCAACAGTTTCCCATGCTGGGCGACCGGCTACAAAATTGTCCTCTACTACCCACTGGATGAAATCCTCGCAATATACAGGAGCCTCATCGCAAGTACCATTCTGAGCATTCAAACGTTCGATGTCGGCTGGTCTTGTGGCAGGAGTGATACGGTCAACCATAGAGTTAGGGAAAGTAACGTTTTCCTCCATCCAGGCTGCGAGTTCCTTGTCCTGAGCACCTACGAAAGTCATGAAAGCCTTGCGTGCTGTATTGCCATTATGCTGAAGATTATCACAAGAAAGGATGGTGATAGGACCATTGCCTTCAGCTCTGCGGCGACGCAATCCCTCAGCAACATATCCGAAAGCCGTTACAGGATTGGCTGGATTTTCAATATCATGAGCCACCTGTGCATTATCGAGCATGAACTCACCAGTTTGGCGAGAAATATTGTATCCACCCTCCGTGATAGTAAGGGTAATAATCTTAATATCTTTTGACGCAATCTTATTCAAGATCTGCTCCTGCTCCTTCACACCCCAATAGAGTTCTACGAGTGCACCCAACTGATAAACCTGGATACTATCATCACGTCCACACACAGTAAGGGTGTATTCCCCGTCCTGCTTCTTCAAGGCATTGTAGAGGCGTTCATCACCAGGAAGAATCATCGCTCCACAAATACCCCAATTCTGCTGGGTATTATTTTCCAGAAGTTTATTGGTCATATACTCCAAATGAGCACGATGGAAGTTACCTACTCCGAAGTGCAGGATACCTGCCTTTACCAAACTGCGGTTATAAGCATAACCATTCACTACCTGAGCTGCATTTGCTGCGTTTGCATTTACTAAATTTGCCATAATTGTATTGATTGTTAGTTCTATAAATAAATTATTGTCATTCTACAAGAACAGACCATTTAGGTTTTCTATGTAGTCCGTCTCGTTTTCAATGGCAAAGATAGATGAAATTTACAACATAACAATTATTTTTTTCTGATATATTTCTGCAAACGTTCCCGCAAACGTTTCCAATTTCTGCAAACGTTTTAAAAGCAAAAAGAAGCGCATGAATACATACTATTCAACTATTCTCCTGTCGATTCTCGGCATCGCATTGTGGTTTTCAGTACCACTATTTGGTTTTCCATCTCAGGATTATTAATCTTCTCCATTACCAATTCTGCAGCTTTTCTTCCCATTTCCTCCAGAGGCGGCTCCATGGTAGTAATCTGCGGAGAAACGATAGTAGATAGTTCCGTGCCCGAAAAACCAGCCACGAAAATCTCTTCCGGCACCCGCTTACCCAAAGCGTGGAGACGATTCTGCGCACCTATCGCCAAAGTATCAGTAAAGGCGAAGACGGCATCAAATTCCACCTTATTATATATAAGGCGGTCGATGGCGTCAGCTCCATCCTTAAAGGTCATTCCCGTTTTCACTATCAGCGAAGGATCAAAAAGATGGAATCTCTCCATCGCCTCACGATAACCCAAGCCTCGCTGATAGGCATTGTAAATGTCATCGGGTCCCTGCAGATAGACGATGCGCTTCCTGCCCAGGCGAATCAGATGCTCCACCATGAAATAAGAATCTACATTATCATCCACCAGAACCTGCGGCATCTTCAATCCATACGGAATGCGGTCGTAGAAGACAATCGCCATACCATCAGCCGCCAACTGCTGATACATTTCGATGTTCTTGCGATAGCTGCAGAGGCTCACTATCAGCCCATCCACCATAAACTGCTCCATCATCTTCAGGTTCTCCAGTTCCCGCTCCGGCTTCTCATCGCTCTCGGCAATCATCACCTTCTGGTTCTTCTTGTAGAGCACTTCCTGTATTCCGTTAATCACCTGCGAAGCATAAGGGGTGTGCATCTCCGGCACGATGACACCAATGGTATTCGTACGTCCCATCTTCAGGTTCATCGCCACTGGGTTGCGTTTGTAGCCGAGGCGCTTTGCCTCCACTACAACCATATCACGTGTTTCCTTTCGAATATTCTTATCATCTGCCAAGGCTCTGGAAACTGTAGATACCGAAATACAGAGCGAACGGGCAATGTCTTTAATAGTTACATGTTTCATAATGATGCTACATTATAATGGTTAAGATTTTGATGATTATGATGCAAAAATACAACAAATTCTTGAAAAAAGAAAACAATTCTCGAAAAAAGAAGAAAAGACTCCTCAAAATGCTATCTGAATATTACAATTTATAGCATTGATTTCTAACTTAAAAAAATGGGAACGATTGCAACAAATTTAAATAGTATTTTTCTACACATTTATTTTTCATTCTTATCAAAAATTTATACCTTTGCAGATGATTTTACAGCTATAACCTTGGCTATATGTCCATTGAGAAAAAATCAGCAAATATTAGTAATTATAAAAAACAGCAGTAGTTATGAGTATTAATATCAAGAGAAATCAGTTGAAAAGAGTAGTGATTGTAGGTGGCGGACTCGGTGGTCTTCGCTTGGCAGAAGACCTCAGCAAGGCAAACCTTCAGGTAGTATTGATCGACAAGAACAACTTCCATCAGTTCCCTCCACTTATCTATCAGATTGCCTCAGCAGGTATCGATCCAAGTTCCATCTCCTTCCCGTTCCGCCAGATTTTCCGTAAGCGCAAGAACTTCTACTTCCGCATGGCAGAAGCAAGAGCCGTGTTCCCAGACATGAAGATTCTGCAGACTTCCATCGGTAAGATTGAGTACGATTACCTGGTGTTCGCAGCAGGAACCACCACCAATTTCTATGGCAATGCCAACATCGAGAAATGGGCGATTCCGATGAAGACTGTTTCAGAGGCGATGGGATTGCGCAACGCCGTGCTGAGTAATCTGGAACGTGCTTTGACCTGTGCTACAGAAGAGGAACGACAGGAACTTCTGAACGTAGTGATTGTGGGCGGTGGTGCCACTGGTGTGGAAATTGCCGGAGCTCTCTCTGAAATGAAGCGCTACGTGATTCCTTATGATTATCCTGATATGGACTCATCTCTGATGCATATCTATCTCTTGGAAGCCGGCGACAGACTGCTCGCAGGAATGTCGCAGGATTCGTCCAAGAAAGCATACGAATTCCTTACCAGTATGGGTGTGGATGTACAGTTTGGTAAGATGGTAACCGACTATAAGGATCATAAAGTTCTGATGAAGGACGGTCAGGAGATTCCTACCCGTACCTTCCTCTGGGTTTCCGGTGTAAAGGCACAGCCTATCACGGGTATTGATGGCGACCATCTGGGCCGTGGTTTCCGAATCGTAGTAGATGAGTTCAACCGCATCCCTGGCATGGATGGCCTCTTTGCCATCGGCGACCAGTGTATTCAGACCACAGACCCAGCTTATCCTGGCGGTCATCCACAGTTGGCTCAGGTAGCCATTCAGCAGGCAGCACTCTTAGCCAAGAATATCCAGAAGGTTGCAGAGGGAGCCACAGATTCCCAGCTCAAGCCTTTCCGCTACAAGAATCTGGGTTCGATGGCTACCATCGGAAGAAACAAGGCTGTGGTAGAACTTGGCAAGTTTCACAGTCAGGGCTTCTTTGCCTGGGTATTGTGGCTGGTAGTCCATCTTCGCTCTATTCTTGGCGTAAAGAACAAGGTAATGGTATTACTCAACTGGCTCTGGAAGTACGTAAGCTATAACGATTCTATCCGAATGATTACCTATGCCACCAAACCTAAAGAAGTGCGCGACCGTCTGAAGCGCGAACAAACCACTCACCTCGGCACCGACTTGCTGGAGAATGAAGAAGATTAAATAATACTTAGAGATATAATATAAAAAAGCGGGTGTGTCATTCAAATACAATGACATACCCGCTTTTTATGTAGATTCTTCAATGTCGTTTATCTTTTTATGCAGTTCTTGGGAACCGATTTCTTTATGTAGATTCTCTTATTATGGTTTCGCCTCTCAATGCCATTTCCTCAGTATTCCTATTACCATCGGCAATATGCCCTAACAGTAGTCGGCAACATTCCTGTGCCATTTTCTCAATAGGCTGCTCAACAGCCGTCAGTTGCGGATGAACCAAGGTGGACAGGGCTGTGCCCGACATACAGCATAGTGCCACATCCTCCGGAATACGCAAGCCACGCTTCTGGATGGCACTCTTAGCTCCCAACACGGCAGTCTCCGTAAAACCAAAAACTGCATCAAAGGGCACATTCTTATTCAAGAACTGCTCCATCACCCAACTACCTTCCTCCGCAGATAAAGCTGGCGACAACACATCTTGCGACTGAAACTCTATATGAAACTTCTCCAGCGCATCCCGATAGCCCCTCAACCGCTCATAACTATTTCGGATATAGGCAGGTCCCGGAATATGAATAATATGTTTATATCCCTTGCGCAACAAAGCCTCCACCATGAAAAACGACATGATATAATCATCCATATGCACAAGAGAAGCCTTTACCCCCTCCACGGTTCTATCGAAAAACACGATGGGAATGCCTCTTTCTATCACCTTATTATATAAATTCACATTATGCTCCTTATCGCAGGCACTCATCAGAATACCATCCACACGCAGCTGCTCCATCATCATGATGTTCTCCCGTTCCTGTTCTGGATTCTCGTTAGAAATGGCAATCATCACCTTATATCCCTGCTTGCGCAGAATAGCTTGAGCATCATTGATGAAGGTCATATAGAATGTAGTAACGATTTCAGGAATGATAATACCGATATTATGAGTACTCTGCTGGCGAAAGTTCACTGCCAGTTCATTGCGATGATAGCCCATTCTCTCGGCTGTTTCCAATATCCTCTGCAAGGTTTCTGCCTTCACATTACCTGTATCTCCCGAAAGAGCACGCGAAACAGTGGACTTAGAAATACCCAACTCCCTTGCTATATCTATGATCGTTACATACTTTGCCATATCTCTTTTTATTTTTTGTAGAATATGATTGCAAAGATAATTATTTTCTAAGAAAGGTACAACAAAAAACTGAGAAATCTTTTTGGGAACGGTTGCGAAAAATGGGAACGGTTGCGGGAACGGTTGCGAAAAAACAATCGTTTTTTTTCTTGTTTTTGCAGCAAAATAGCTCTATCTTTGCAATGGAAACAAGAAAAAAACGAATTCTCAAATCGCTTTTTATCTTCATAAGAAATAAAAATAAATAATATTAAACATAACAATCAAACCTAAAAAAAATGGAACAGGATTCAAAATCTCAAGCGACCAACTCGCAGGAGAACCATTCACAGGGAAAGGTTCCCTTCATCAGCAAGCTCGCCTATGGAATGGGTGATGTAGGCTGCAATTTCAGTTGGATGTTCGTGGGTAACTTCCTCATGATTTTCTACACCGATGTGTTCGGAATCAGCATGAGTGCCGTAGCAACCCTAATGCTTGTGTCCCGATTCTGGGACGCCATCAACGACCCCATCATCGGCACACTTACCGATAAGACCCACACCCGATGGGGACGATTCCGCCCATGGCTGCTCTTCGGAGCTCCTATCACGGCACTGGTACTGATACTCACCTTCTGGGCTCATCCGGAATGGAGCCAGACCGCCAAGATTATCTATATGGCAGTAACCTACTGCATCCTGGTGCTGGGATATACCTGCGTGAACCTGCCTTACGGCACACTCTGCGGAGCCATGACACAAGACATCGATGAGAGAGCCAAGCTCAATACCAGCCGTTCGGTGAGCGCCATGATGGCCATCGGAGTAATCAACATCATAACCGTTCCGCTCATCAGCTGGTTTGGCGCAGGCGATACCAAATATGGTTATCTGGCTGTGGCAGTACTCTACGGCATCATCTTCGCCGCCTGCCATCTTTTCTGCTTCCACAAGACCAAGGAAGTGGTAGAAGTTCCTGTGGGACAGAAGCTCCCTCTAAAGGTGCAGCTTCGCTCCGTGATGAAGAACAAGCCCTATCTGCTCGCCCTCTTAGGACAGTTGCTCTTCGGTTTCATCCACTACGGACGCAACGCCGACATGCTCTACTATTTCACTTATGTAGAAGGTTCAGCAACGCTCTTCTCCTACTATTCCATGGCCATCATCGTACCAAGCATCATAGGTGCAGCCTGCTTCCCGCTGGTATTCAGAAAAACGGGCAACAAGGGCCTTACGGCAGCCATCTTCGCTTTCCTCACCGGAATTACGATGATAGGTCTGTACTTCTTCAGCCCTAACGGTAGCGCCATCATGTTCTATCTATTCTCGGCATTGTCATGGTTCTTTTTCTCAGGCTTCAATACAGCCATCTATGCCATCATCCCCGACTGTGTGGAGTATGGCGAGTGGAAGACGGGCATCAGAAACGACGGATTCCAATACGCCTTCATTTCGCTGGGCAACAAGATAGGAATGGCACTCGGCACATCGCTTCTCGCCATTGCCCTGGGCAGCGCAGGATATGTAAGCAACGCAGTGCAGAATCCAGAAGTACTGAGCATCATGCACCACGCCTTCAGCACCATTCCGGGAGTCTTGTGGATTATCACCGCAGGATGCCTCTGCTTCTACAAGCTCAACAAGAAGCAATACAAGCAGATCATGACCGATCTGGAAAATAAGAAGAAATAAATTAAACCGGGATCTTTTATCCCACCAACATAACAATAACATTTTCAAAACATTATAATTATGAGACAGGCAATATTGGTAGAACCAAAGCATATCGAATTCAAGGAAGTAGCAGAACCAAAGGCAGCAGACTTAACTGCTCATCAGGTTCTCGTCAACATCAAGCGCATCGGCATCTGCGGTAGCGAGATTCACTCTTACCACGGTCTTCACCCAGCCACCTTCTATCCAGTGGTTCAGGGACATGAGTACTCAGGAGTGGTTATGGCTGTAGGTAGCGAAGTTACCGTCTGCAAGCCTGGCGACCACATCACCGCTCGCCCACAGTTGGTTTGCGGCAAGTGTAACCCTTGCAAGAGAGGACAGTATAATGTCTGTGAGCACCTGCGTGTTCAGGCATTCCAGGCTGATGGAGCAGCACAGGACTTCTTCGTAGTAGATGACGACCGCGTGGCTAAGTTGCCAGAAGGCATGAGCCTCGACTTCGGTGCAATGATCGAGCCTGCTGCCGTTGGTGCTCATGCCAGCAACCGCACCGATGTGAAGGGCAAGAATGTAGTAGTCAGCGGCGCAGGAACCATCGGCAACCTCATTGCCCAGTTCTGCATTGCACGTGGCGCCAAGAATGTACTCATTACCGATGTAAGCGACCTTCGCCTGGCTAAGGCTCGTGAGTGCGGCATCAAGCATACTCTCAACATCACCAAGAAGACCTTGAAGGAGGCAGCCCAGGAACTCTTCGGTGAGGAAGGCTATCAGGTAGGTTTCGAAGTAGCTGGTGTAGAAGTTTCCATCCGTTCGCTGATGGAGACCATCGAGAAAGGTAGCGACATCGTGGTTGTGGCTGTCTTTGCCAAGGACCCAGCCCTCAGCATGTTCTATCTGGGCGAGCACGAGTTGAGACTCATCGGTTCGATGATGTATCGCCACGAGGATTATCTCACAGCCATCGATTACGTAAGCAAGGGCATCGTCAACCTCAAGCCACTCGTAAGCAATCGCTTCGCCTTCGAAGAATACGATGACGCCTACAAGTTTATCGACGCTCATCGCGAAACCAGCATGAAGGTTCTCATCGATTTCGAGCAGAAACCAGGAGAGAACAAGTAAAGGATAGAAGAGAAGAAACATACTGCAAACGATTGCAGAAATTGGAAACGATTGCGGGAACGTTTGCAGAAAGTTTAGATGATTTTTTCTTTGCGAAGGTAGCTGAAAAATGCTACCTTTGCAACAGAAACCAAGTAACAACTCTAACATTCTTAAAGTAAAAATGACAATGGAAAAGAAACAATTAGTGATAGGTCTCGGCGAAGCTCTCTTCGATGTGCTTCCTGAAGGTAAAAAACTCGGTGGTGCTCCAGCCAACTTTGCTTACCACGTTTCACAGTTCGGACTCAATAGCTGTGCGGTCAGCGCAATGGGCGATGATGAGTTGGGCAAGGAACTGGAGAAGGAACTCAACGATCACCATCTCAACTATCAGATAGATAAGGTAGCCTACCCTACAGGCACCGTTCAGGTTTCACTCGACGCCAACGGCATTCCTTGCTACGCCATCAAGGAGGGAGTAGCCTGGGACAACATCCCCTACACTCCAGCCCTGGAGAAGTTGGCAAAGAATTGCACCGCAGCCTGCTTCGGTTCGCTGGCTCAGCGCAACGAGGTTTCCCGCAACACCATCTATCGCTTCCTCGACCACATGCCTAAGGAAGAAGGAATCCTCAAAATCTTCGATATCAATCTCCGTCAAGGATTCTATACCAAGGAGATTATCACCGAGAGCATCAAGCGATGCAACATCCTCAAGATCAACGACGAGGAACTGATTACCGTAAGCCGCATCTTCGGTTATCCGGGCATCGACTTGGAGAATAAATGCTGGCTCCTCTTGGGCAAGTACAATCTGAAGATGCTCATCCTTACCTGCGGCGTAAACGGCAGTTATGTATTCACTCCTGGTGAGGTTTCGTTTATCGAGACTCCAAAAGTGGAAGTAGCTGATACTGTGGGTGCCGGTGATTCATTCACAGGTGCATTCGTGGCAAGTATTCTGAAGGGCAAGAGCGTCAGAGAGGCACATGAATTGGCAGTAAAGGTTTCGGCATTCGTCTGTACACAGAATGGAGCCATGCCTGTATTACCGAAGGAATTTTGTTGTTAAACCATGAAAAGAATTGTAGTTATTGTTTTGATGATGGCTGCTTGCCTGGGAAATGCCCAGGCACAGCTCCATCTGAAAGCCAACGTACAGAACAATCATCTGTGGCGTGGCATGGAAGTTTCCGACGGCATCGTCCTCCTCACCGACCTGAGCTATACGATGGCCAACGACCACGTTACCGTGGGACTTTGGGGTGGCTGCAACTCGGAAGGCTCCTACAAGGAGTTTAACCATTATCTGAATCTGAAGGCTGGCGGTTGGGGATTCGCCCTGTGGGACACCTACAACTTCTCCCCTGGCACCACCTATAATAATAAGGAATACTGGAACTACTCAGCCCATACCACCGGCCGATTCCTCGATGCTACATTGAGCTACCGGTTTCAGGACGAGAAGTTTCCACTGCTCCTGAGCTGGTCAACAGTAGTCTTCGGACGCGACCGCAACAGCGACAATACCGAGCAGAAATATTCCACCTTCGCCTATGCGGAATACCCTATCTACCAGAAGGATGGCTGGAAGGTAGATGCAGGAGTAGGTGGAGCCTTCGCCCTGAACAGAGCTGGCGAGGATGCCCACTTCTTCGGAACTACGGCAGGCATCGTTCACGTATCGCTGCAAGCCACCCACGACCTCAAGCTCGGCAACTACACCGTTCCGGTTTACGTCAAGGGCATGTGGAATCCGCAGAGCAACCAGAGTTATTTCCAGATTGGAGCAGAAATCATCCGCTTCTAAATCTTCAAAAAACACAGAAAGTTTTATCATAACAATCATCTAAACACAAATTCATTATGAAGATTAAAGATTTTACAACAGGTGTGCAGCACATCGGCATTCCTACCAACGACATCAACAAGACCATTGAGTTTTATCATGCTCTGGGCTTCGAGACAGCCCTTCGCACAGTAAACGGCACCGAGGAAGTAGCCTTTCTCCAGCTCCACAATCTCATCATCGAGACCTATCAGAACCATCAGGCTAAGATGGAATATGGAGCCGTTGACCACATCGCCATCGATGCAAAGAACATAGACGATCTTTTCCAGGTAGTAAAGGAAGCCGGAATCTTCAAGATGCTGGATCAGCAGGTAAATGGTCTTCCTTTCTGGGAGAACGGCGTAAAGTTCTTCACTATTGAGGGTCCTAACAAGGAGAAAATCGAATTCTGCGAAAAGCTCTAATCAGCAGCATATTCTTTTAGATAAAAACAGATGCCTATAGTAATATAAGAGAGAGAGATAAGAATGACGAAAGTCCAGCTTGGAGTCTTTTTATAAGAGAGGCATCCGAGTTGGACTGCCCCTAATTATAGAAGGTTGGCTCATTCTTAGCCCCTAATTTTAGAAGGTTTGACTCATTCTTAGCCCCTAATTTTAGAAGATTTAACCCATTCTTAGCCCCTAATTTTAGAAAAACTAGCACTTTTATACTTAATTATCAATACATTACGACACTCTTATACAATTAATCTAAACAAACTACATAGCTGGCGAAAGATGGCGGCATTACTTGCCGCCAAAACGCCAACCCAATCCCAGCATCAGATTATTGGGAGTTTTGAAATCCACAAGACTATAGCCGATATGGAGCATAGCACGTTTGGTGATATGAATCTTCAAGGCAAGCACCTCATATACACCCCTGAAATCATTGCGATTGCCAAGCAGATAGGTTCCGGCACCGAAGTTGATACTGAAATAAGGCATGGCAAATTCGCCACGAGCCGAAAGACCCAAACCAGCCTGAGTACCGAACTTATGATTCACATCCTCGTCCCAAGGATCATTCTCCCTGCCAGCAGAACGGTCATACACACCATCAAACGAAGCACCCAAACTCAGCCACGGATTCAGCCGATACATCGGATTGACATTGAAGCCCATCACGGCATACTTTCCAGGCAACAGATAATCATCATTACCAGCATGCCCTACACCCTGCTTCCAGGCACCATACAGAATCACATCTGTATAAAAACCACGGCTGTCTGGCAACTTCTCCCGCTCCACCTTCGGCACAGTCAATGGTTGTCGGTTGATGTAATAAGCCAATCCCAATCGGATACCACCTGTATTCAGTCCCATATTAGGATAGGTGGTGTTTCCATTAGAGAAATGACTCAACGAGATGCCGGCATTCAGGTCAAAGACCTTGGAAAGCATCCATCTGACATAAAGGTCAACATCAATATATGCTGTTACTTTCGAACCGATAACCTTGTTTTCCGGATTGTTCAGTTCATCATATCCATTCCATCCAAATGCCATACCTAAGTTCCATTCATAATTGAGCGAAACCCTGCGCGAGAGATTCACGATAGGCGCACCTTGGAACAGATAAACAGAGATAGGGTTAGCCAGCCAGCGGTTGAACTCATGCCTTGCCAAGCCCACGCCCTGATACACGTCCTGATGAATAGAGCCCGGTCGCACCTCATCTCTATTCATAAAAGCATATTTAAGAGTAAAGGTCATATCGTGGTTCATCGTCCTGATCTCCTCATTTCCCCCACGCAGAAACTCGTTGGTATGAAAGATGGTAGCGGGAACAGCATCTGCAGCAATGCGATGAACCGTCTTGATGCTATCTTCCTGAGAGAAGACAGGCAATGCAATCACCGCAACTATTGATATAACCGACAAACGTAAATCCATATTATAAAAAATAACGTTTCATAAAACTCAAAGAGTTTTGATCAAAAGAATACTAAGAACTCAGAATATCAAGGATAATGCCTACTTTTCACTTGCGAAATACTTCCACAAAGGAGCAACCATCAAAGCCTGCCATATCTCCCCTTTCTGTAGCATATCCAATACTTCCTCACGGGAGAATATACGTGGTTCCAAATCTTCACCATGATCAAGATGCTGTTCACCTAAAGGTTCAACATCCGTGGCTAAATAGCAGTGAGTCAGATTGGTATGCGTGCTTGGATTAGCAGAAATCGTCATCCACTCCTGCCAGTTACCACCACCAAATCCAGTTTCTTCCATCAGTTCTCTCTTGGCAGCATCCATCGGGTCTTCCCCCTTCTCCACCACTCCTGCGCAAAGTTCGTTCACCGTCTTTCCTATCGCATAACGATACTGTCGAACAAACACAAACTTTCCGTCCTTCGTAATGGCAATGGTATTCACCCAATCAGGATATTCCAACACATAATATTCGTCAATGATAACCCCAGTTGGCAACTGCACCTTATCAACACGCGCCGTGAGCCAAGGCTTCTCTATCAGATATTTCTGCGAGAGCGTCTTCCATTTCATATCTTTATCTGCCATATATTCCATTCTTTAAATAATGACACTTCTATACAACTACATACAAGCCCAACCAAACTTTCTGACTATTTCAGTAAACAGACCTTTATCTTTAACTGGGATATTAACAACAATGCTTTCCTTACCTGAAGTTTCCAGATAATAACCTTCATCTGGCAAACGATCTTCAGGTATTGTAGTATTGATTTTCAAATCCAGCACAAGGTGATTATCAGCCCCTCTCACATTAAAGTACTCCTTATCTCCTTCAGGAGACAAGAACAAGGAGCGCAGGTCTTTCTTTCCCATGCAGAAATCCTGCAATCTCTTACTGGAAATACGAATTGCCGTATATTTGCATTCGGGAGTATCTTCATACAGCAAACACAAATACAACGTATCAAAACAATCCCTTGCGGTTAGCAATTGAGGATTGTCGTAGTACTCCAGTATGCTATCTACTTTTAGCTTGGATTGTTTCATATTCATAATTCTATTGTTTTTGCCTTTTTAATATCAAACGCTTTGCTTCTCCACCAAGAATAATGAGAGTTTTTGAATGTCTTCTTAATTTTTCCATCCATAGGCAGAAGGCTTACCTCCGCTATATTGGCATGCTTGAACTTTGGGAGTTTCAATAGTCTTTTTGCATCCTCCAATAAGGAAAAGACAGATACTGCTCTCACTATACAATCATCAATACCTTCTCCTTTAAAAACTTTATTTGGTGCCAATCGTTTTTGAGAGAAAAAGTCCTCTGATTCCGCAGGATTTCCATAGGATACACGGAAATAAGTACCATTGCATTCAACAGAGTCAAATGGCGGACAACTCGGTGGCAATTCTTCAAACCATTGATATTCCATAATCATATTTTTAAAAAACACATGGCAAAGATAACATTTTAATTCGATATTCACAAATTTTAGGACGAAAAAATTAGTGAAGTCAGGCTATGAGTTGATCATTATGAAGCCTGCCCCTTAGTTTTTTGCACTTTTATTGAGAACTTGCCAGCTTACCATCTACTTTCTTAGCGGATAGGCTTTACTTTTTTAGAAGATTTAACCCATTCTTAGCCCCCTATTTTTAGGAAAATCAGTAACTTTGCATAAACATCAACAAGACAAAACATTTTCATCATGGCAGAACATCTTATAATAAAAGGAGAAACGAAGGCAGAACTTTACGCCACTCTCCTCCCTCAGCTTCAATCGCTCGTAGAAGGCGAAAGCGACATCATCGCCAACATGGCAAATATTTCAGCATGCATCATGGGTACCTTTCATTTCTGGTGGGTAGGTTTCTATCGCGTCATTGATGAAAACCTTGTATTAGGACCTTTCCAAGGACCTTTGGCTTGTACCCGCATCAAACGGGGCAAGGGAGTTTGTGGCACAGCTTGGGACAAGGCAGAAACCATCGTTGTAGAAGATGTAGAAAAGTTTCCTGGTCATATAGCTTGCAGTAGTGCTTCCCGCTCAGAGATAGTAGTGCCTGTCATCAGAAATGGTGAGGTCATCGCCGTACTGGACATTGACAGCGAACACCTCAACACCTTCGATAGTATTGATAAAGAATGGTTGGAAAAGATAGCAGAAATAGTGCCTAACCCATTTTCAACCTATTAAATCTTTGCCGAAAGTTATTGATTTTCAAGGATATAGCTTATAGAGAAACAACATGACTTAAAGATGCGCATCATTGCACCTTAAAGAAGCGCATCATTAACACCTAACGAAGCGCATCATTAGACCTCAATAAAGCGCTTCGTTAAAGTTTATACTTCTGCATCCTTTAAAAACTTGCTATTTTACAAGGCTGCAGCCACCCTTCTAACTTTTGCCAATCTGGCCATAAAGGTAGAATCATTTTTTGTTGATTGCAGATTATATCTCATCTGCATTTTCAACAAAGGCTCAGCATTCACTCCAAGTGCAGCCTCAAAGAGCAAAGCTGTTTTTTCCGTCACAGGGCGACGTGCATTCAGAATTTCATTCAGAGCAGAATAGGCAATACCCATTTCCTCAGCCAACTGTCGCTGAGAAATTCCACGATATTCTATTTCATCCTTCAGAACATCTCCAGGATACGTAGGAAAAGCCGGAGTCATATCGTTTGCCCGCATTTCCTTTATTGTTTTTTTATCGTTGCTCATAACTATATTATTTATAATGGTTTGACAATTCTGTTATATTACATATGGTTGCAATAGTCTGACCATCCTCAAATTCTTCTTCAAATTCTATTCGATACTGATCATTCACTCTTACCGAGGACAATCCTTCTTTGTTTCCTTCTAACCGTTCATAATTGAGAGAATTATATTTCCATAGGCCTTGAACGTTATCTTCCGATATCATAAGGTCTATCACTCGAATATACTTTCTAACTATTTGCGGTTGAAAACGATGCTTTTTATCAGATTTGCCAGATCTATATAGATCACGCAGATAATCCTCGTTGAAATTTACTATCATAACCTTTATGTTTTGATGCTGCAAAGATAATATTTAAATTCGATATTCACAAATTTTGTGAAGGAAACTTTTGCTAAACAACTATAATTATGATTATCTATGCTAAAATTATAAGATTTGATTAAAGGTCTATCACTCGAATTCGCTCCAGAAAACCTATATATTTGAGTTCAAAATAAGGGGTTTTAGTGAAAAAATCCGCAGTTTTGAGCTCTTAAGTGAAAGAATAAGCCGAAAAACGCTCCATAAATAGGGATTTCTTATCATAGTATAAATACACAATAATTGTTCCCTCTCTAATTTACGTATTACTGCCTATGGTTGATTCAAGTTCCATGAGTTAGGATTTATAAGTCACTCATAATAAAGTACTTAACTCCGACACTTTGGGGTAATTCTAATTCGCTCTATATGTTTATCAACATCTAAAATGTTCCGTATTTCATATCTTTTGGGAAAGATAATAAATCTTTTATATAATATCGAATTTAATTACTTTATTTAACGGAAAAAGTCATTTTTGAGGCTATTTTTGCGATTTAAGACCCTCGAAAATGGCGAAAAAATGAAG
>ERZ1026882.40-NODE-40-length-125223-cov-8.126142_pt1 | contig 125223 bp, 112 predicted proteins | sample MGYA00380171_ERZ1026882 | MGnify/ENA primary metagenome ERZ1026882 (study PRJEB33269, sample SAMEA4719807) | human gut metagenome | biome: human-associated habitat; feature: organic feature; material: feces | place: Cameroon | collected 2013-10 ...
AACAGGATGAAGAGATAGGCAGACAGGCAGAGAAGGATAAAGAACATGATAAACGCTTGGATGCAGGAGATGCTAAAGATAAAGAACAGGATGAAGAGATAGGCAGACAGGCAGAGAAGGATAAAGAACATGATAAACGCTTGGATGCAGGAGATGCTAAAGATAAAGAACAGGATCAAGAGATAGGCAGACAGGCAGAAAAGATAAAAAATTTATTTGAAGATAATCAATCGATTAAACAAAGGTGTACTGTACAAGAGGAAGATATAAAAAAACTTCAGGAGAAAAATATGAAATTAGAGAATTCTCTTAGAGAAATGGATGGATCATTAAGAAAAATGATTGATACAAAATATAATAAATTATTAGGAATTCTAACTTTTGTATTATCTTTGGGAGCTTTTATTCTTTCAATTGTTGGAGTAATGTAGTGCCAAAAAGTATAGATGAAAAGCGGATTAATGAGTTATATAATGGATTGTATGAAGGAAGTTTCGCCTTTTTTAAGCATAAAAATTCAGACTATGACTATGAACTAAAAAAAAGAATTCCATCAACAAGGACAAGAATATAGCAATAATCGGGCTTCTTTTTCTGATAGCAATAATCGTAATGGTGGTAATGATGATAAAAAGACAGATGATCATCCCTTGATCGAAAAGGTAGTTAATGTAGTTAATATTGTAAAGCAACGTAGAAAAAAATCAAATAATGAGCAATAATTTTAGCAGATAGTATGTTTAACTTAACAAAAGGGACACAGGGATGGAGAAAAGATACCATCTAGAGTTTATGCTGAGTCAATATCAGGATAAAATTCAGCGAATGTTGGAAAATGATCCCATTTATATTGAGAGCAAATAAAATATGATAATAATGGAGAAATGCCTATGAAGAAAAAAATTTTATTGGGAGTTGCCAGTGTTTTAGCGGGTGTAGTAGCGGTTGAAAACTGCAAGAAAATTGCTGGAATTGCAAAAATGATGAAAGATATCCATAATTTTGGTTCAGAACAAAGATGTGTTCACTTTGTGAAAGAGGAAAAGGATGGAGAACAGGAGTTATATTAAGAGAACCGGGTTTCAATAATATGAATAAAGGGGCTGATATATTATTGTTAATTTATAATATGTCAGCCCTTTTGTATGATGTGTGCAGAAATAGACGATCTAATTCGCCCCAAATAATTTGATCCGAATGAGAACGTTTGTTTGCGGGCTGGACTACGGTTCTGGAATTTCTCCGTCAAGATACTTTTGAAATTTCTCCTTGGAAACGTGCATTTCAGCAGCTGCAATATCAATAGATATATGTCCAGCTTTGCACAGGGAAACTAAAAGTTCAATGCGTTCCTGTACCCGCCCCTTTTTAATACCTTGTTCTTCTAATCTCTGACCGACACTACACATGGTGGTCACCTCCCTTTTTGAGCCTGTAGGAGCGAGAATTTTCTCGTAGCTATGGTCGCCGCTCATGACGGCGAGCAGCTTGAGAACCTCGTCTACATGCTGAATCGTTCTGGTGTCATCCGGAACGTAATTTTTATTTTTGCGTAACTCTGAAAAGTATCTTGCGACAATGCCAAAATCACTTTCAAACTGGTTGATCTGTTCGTCCGGCAGCCAGGCAATCTCGAAAACATGGACATGGCAGTCGTTGATGTAATCCTCCAGCCCCTCCGGGATGTTTAAAAGTGCCTTTAGGTTGCGAGGCTTTTGCCAGCGTGTTTCTGTTCCAAAATACAGAACCAGAGATATGACTGGTATAATGGTTTGATTATTTAACTGACTGCGATAATTTGCCCCTTCATAACCGAAGATCCGAACCGGCATTTTTGTATCCGGTGTGGTCTGGTTTTCCAGACCGATCAGAGCAATCTGGATATGACCGTCAGTCCATGCTTTCAGGATATCCCGCTCCTGTTCATGGAGTTTTGAGTCATCCGCCTTGTAATGAGACCTGTTTTTGGTGGACTGCAGAGAAGACGGAATGACCCGTTTCTCCCCATGAAACAGAAGCACATTTACAATATCCGCAAAGACATCCTCATAGTCAGCAAGAAGCTTTTCTGAAATATCTTTCTCTCCCAATAAGTCTCCTTTCTTCGGAAGACAGCAAAACGGGAAAGCTATATTTTAGCCTTATTATATGCTGTTTCCGTCTAAAATACAATGACATAATGTACTGTTTTTGATTTGATCACTTGGATAAATTTAAGATTAAAAATGCGTCAATAAAATTAAATTTCAGGTATAGAAAAAAGAAATCCAGATTAGAAAATATCTGACAAACTTTTGAAGGATTATAGCATGGTGGCAGGTAAATGTCGATAAGAAAGTGGATTTTCTGCATAATGCCGAAAAACGAAGTGAAATTTCGCCAATGTGACGAAAATTATAAAATATTTGTTATACTTTTCTCCGATTCAATCGATTCAAATCCTATGTTCTTCATTGACATATTCCCACTATCGTGATATGCTTTGCGTGTTCAGTGATCTATCGGCAGCCCCGCGCTGTAGTGGGGTATGGGATATGGTTTGCTTACGGGTGTAACATCGGTTGTCAATGATACGCCAGTCAGGAAATGGTATCCGGTTTTGCCGGATAGATTGAAAAGGGAATGCAGTGAGATGCTGCAGCAGCCCCCGCTACTGTAAGAAGGATGACTCTTTTAATGAGGCTGACATAACGATGATAACAAATTATCGGACATATTCGTCAGATCAGCTTCAAACCACTGTACTGTATCAGGCGGTATGGGAAGGAAAAGAGGAAGATGATTTCGAGCCAGGAGACCTGCTGGACAGAGACAAAGATAATGCGTTTTGATGGAGAGATCCTCGGAGGGAGGAAAACGACATGGAAACGTTTATTTCTGTGTGGAAATTTTTGACACAGCGATATCGAAGGAATAGAGTCTCTGTACAGTGTTCGGAATGTACAGAGACTGTTTTTGCTTATTATGTAAATAAAGCATGGGTTTTGATGACCTTGCAGAGCGATAGAAAGGAGGAAGATTGTGAGACAGAGAAATGGGAAATATATTATCGTAGGAATGCTTGTAATATTTGCTGTGATACTGGGCGTGCGTCAGACACATTTTCAATCGGTGGATTCCTATCGTCAGGAGCAGAGACAGCTGGCAAAGGATGTCAGCAGTGATTCCGGGGAAAATGAACTGGAATCTATGTATGATACGCCGTCTCCCGATAGCGCGGGAACAGCAGGGGATGATCAGGGGAAAGGGTCAGGAGCAAAACAGGTAACATCGTCAAAGAAACCGAAAATACAAAAGGATCAGGAAGGGCACAAGACATCGGCATCAATGAAACCGTCAGAGATGCCGGAATCAGAAAAGTCCTCCGGATCGCAAAAGAAATCATCAACGAATTCAGCGCAGAAAAAGAAATCATCCAAGAATGGATCCGGAACAAAAACATCGGATAAAAATAAAAGCAACAGAAAACCTTCGAATAAGAAACCGGAGCAAAACAGCAGTCAGCCATCGGCTTCTTCTGTTGCAGACAATTCTTCACAGAATACTCCGGGCAGCACAGCGGGGCAGGATGGTACGGAGGAAAACAACGGTACTTCGACTCCATCCGAAAGCAGAGAAGATTCTTCCACGGGGCCGTCGGCTACAGGCAAGCCACAGGCGGAACAGATTACCTGTACTATAGAGATTCGCTGTGACAGTCTGGTAGAAAATAAGAAACAGGCACAGCAGAGCATTTGGAAATATATCCCTTCCGACGGTCAGATCCTGGAGAAGGTGTCCGTAAAAGTGGACAAGGGCTCCAGTGTTTATGATGTACTGGAAAAAGCCTGTAAGGCAAAGGGTGTGGCAGTGGATGCAACCTATACGCCAATGTATAAAAGCTACTATATAAAAGGCATTGGAAATATTTATGAGAAACAGGCGGGGGATATGAGCGGCTGGATCTATAAGGTGAACGGCACAGCGCCGAATCGGGGAGCTTCCGCATATAAGGTATCTGATGGAGATGCAATCAGCTGGTATTACACCTGTGACGGAAAGACCACATGACATCAGTTGGGAGCAAAATACCTTTTGACCCCCATATCATATATTCACACAATTAAGAAAGGAGACAGGCATAGTTATGGAAAGAACTGCTTCAGAATTTTCCAGAAGACATCCGGTTGTAATCTTATGTTATATTCTGCTAAGTGTAATCTGGACAATGACGACAAGACATCCTATGGCTTTGTTTGTCTCTTTTCTTGCATCGGGAATATATTGTGTGATATTGAGGGGAGTCAGACAATGGGCACGGATATTGTTTGCCGGGAGTGGAATTTTGCTTTTTGCAGCAGGGATACTTCCGTTATTTTCCCATAGAGGTGTCACCCCGCTTTTTTATGTCAATGGTCTGGCAGTGACCTGGGAATCTGTATTTTACGGCATTATTATGACGGTAATGCTTTTGGCTGTATTGCAGTGGTGTATGGTGGCGGAATGTCTGATGGACAGCGAGAAGCTGCTGTACCTGACCGGCAGGACGATACCAACCCTTGGATTGATGCTGATGATGATATTCCGGGCTCTTCCGGATATGAGAGATCATTACCGTCAGATACATGAAGCGCAGATCGGATTGGGAAGGAGCGGAAAGAATGCGACATACCGGGGCAGATTACAGAGTTTTCTCCGGGAGCTTTCTATTCTTATTTCATGGTCCCTGGAGGATTCGATCGAAGTATCTGTGTCGATGGAATCAAGGGGATATCAGACCGGGGAAAGAACATGGTTTCACTTGTTTCGCTTTCACAAGGAAGATATCATCTGGTGTCTTTATATGATCCTTGTATTTGGTGGATTGTATGTATGTCAGCTGCGGGGAAATCTGCAGGCGTATTATTTCCCGGAGCTTGCAAGGCAGCCCATCACGCCGGAAACAGGTGCAGCATTAGCAGCAGGGAGTCTTGGGATGATCTCGCCGGGGCTATATGATTTGTATTACCGTTGGAATCAGAGAAGAATATGTCCTGAAAATGGGATACAAGGAACGAAAGCATAAAATACAAAGAAAAAGACTTTCGGAAAGGAGGGACAAAAATGGAACAGAATACCGTTTTATCATGCGAACATTTATCCTTCTGCTATCCACGGCAGACTCAGGATGCGATCCACGATATCAGTTTTGTAATGAAAGAATCCGAGTTTGTGGTTCTTTGTGGACAGTCGGGCTGTGGTAAGACAACGCTGCTGCGTCATTTTAAAAAAAATCAGATCCCTTTTGGAACCGGAAGCGGAAGACTTTATTACCGGGGGCAGGATCTGGAGAGGATGAATGACAGGGAATGTGCGGCCCGGATTGGCTATGTGGGCCAAAATCCGGACACACAGCTGGTAACGGATAAGGTATGGCATGAGCTGGCATTTGGTCTGGAAAATTTAGGCGTATCCGGGATACAGATCAGAAGGAGAACCGCTGAAATAGCACAATATTTTGGGATGGAGAGCTGGTTTCGCAAACCGGTATCTGAGCTTTCCGGTGGACAGAAACAGATTTTAAATCTGGCATCAGTAGTCATTATGCAGCCGGACATTCTTTTGCTGGATGAGCCGACGGCGCAGTTAGATCCCATTGGCACAAGGCGTTTTCTGGATACTCTGGGCAGACTCAACAGAGATCTGGGAACGGCAGTCCTATTGTCAGAGCAGCGTCTGGAGGAAGTACTGCCTATGGCAGACCGTGTGTTGATCATGCATCAGGGGCAGCTGCTTGGAGATACGGTTCCGTCACATTGCGGTGATATTCTGGAGAAGTTTGAGAAGGAGCATGGTGAAATGCTTTCCATTGCACCGGCAATGCCGACAGCGGTCAGGGTATGGCAGGCATGTCATAACGAGAAGGAGCAGGAGGCTCCGGTCAGCATCCGTCAGGGCAGAAGCTGGCTGCAGCAGACTGTCCATAAAAGCGGACAGTCTGAAAGAGGCAGCGGTCAATATTTCCATATAGATAACAGCAGGGGAACTCCTGCAGATAAAGCCGGAAGGCAGAAGAAACCACAGGAAAGAGAGAAGACTTTGGATCAGGAGAAAGTGGTTCTGCAGGCAAAGGGGATTTTCTTTGAATATGAAAAGGGCAAAAGAGTGCTGGAGGATTTCTCCATACATGTGCCAAAGGGAAAGATATTTGCCATCATGGGAGGAAACGGTTCCGGCAAATCCACGGCATTAAAAGTGATCATGGGAATTTATAAGGCACGCCGGGGGAAAGTAAGGGCAAGTGGCAGGATACGATATCTCGCACAGAATCCGCGGAGTCTTTTTACTGAGCTTACGGTGGAGGAGGAGCTGACAGTAATGCTTTCTGATTGGCATGACCGGTCTCCTGTGGAAACAATGCTTCGTTATCTGGAGCTGGAGAAGCAGCAGGAACAGAATCCCATGGATCTCAGCGGCGGTCAGCAGCAGCGGCTTGCTTTAGGAAAGCTTCTGATGACAGAACCGGATATTCTGCTGTTGGATGAACCAACCAAGGGACTGGATGGAGCCTTTAAGAAAAAGCTGGCAGAGCTGTTAAAAGATCTTTGCCTTAAGGGAAAAAGTATTGTGCTGGTTTCCCATGATATGGATTTTTGTGCACAATATGCAGATATCTGTGGTCTGCTTTTTGATGGGCAGATAATCAGTCAGTCGCCGACAGAGTCCTTTTTCCGGGACAATGTATTTTATACAACACCGGCGGGCAGAATGTCCCAGGGGATTCTGGGAGAATGCTTCCGGACGGAAGATATCATTGCCGCCCTGCAGAAAGCGGGGTGTGGCTGATGAGAGAAGAGGGCCTTAGCCGTATGACAGAGCCGGGAAAGGATGTCTCCGGCCGGCGCAGATTTGATTGGGAGGAGTATCTGGAAGAAAAATCAAAGCGGCGAAGGTGGAATGGTGTACTGCTTTTTGCGGCTATGATCATTCTGCTGTTTGTGTCGGCAGTTCTGCTTGAGGGGAGGCATTATCTTCTGATTGGTTTTGGTGGAGTTGCTTTGGTACTTGTCCTGTTTTTTGGACAGTATGAAAGACGGAAACCCCGTGCCAGAGAAGTAGTTCTTTTGTCCACTCTGACTGCATTATGTGTGGTCATGAATGAAATCTGTGCACATACGATACCTCTTCATGCCGGTACCACGATGGTGGTAATTTGCGGAATTGGTCTGGGACCGGAGGCCGGCCTTCTGATCGGTGCCATGAGCAGACTGGTTTGTAACTTTTTTGATGGTCAGGGGCCATGGACTCCCTGGCAGATGGCTGCCTGGGGGATGGTCGGATATTTATCCGGCCTGGCTTTTAATAAAGTAGAACGCAGAAGGACCGGAGAGACTCTGGCGAGACACCTTTCCCTGGAGAAGGGCAGAACATTCCGGGTGCTTATGGGACCGGTTCTTAGCGTTTTATTTGCATGGGTGCTTGCTTATATTGTCTTTTTGTTCCGGAATGATCCCGGTGAACAGAGCTTCTTTGGATGGAGGCTTTACTTCTATGGTATTGCGGGACTGGCGGCCGGATGTGTGCTGCAAAGGAAAAAGCTCCCGGTGGATGATATCACGACAACGGTGTTTACGTTTTTTGTGGTGTTTCTGCTATATGGAGGTTTGATGAACTTTGCGGCGATGCTCATGACATATCCGGCAGATTCTTCTGCAGGGGATATCAGCTGGGAGACATTAAAAGCATTATACCTGACAGGGGCACCCTATGACGCGGCGCATGCCGGAACGGCGGCGTTGTGTATGTTCCTTTTTGGGGACAGCATTTTACAAAAACTGGAGCGTATACAAGGGAAATTTGGGATTACACTGTAAACACAGCACAAATGATTGGAGGATTGAAATGAGTAAGAAAAAATGGATGAGCAGTCTTCTGGCAGCCGCCCTGGCATTTACGACAGTATTTAGCACAGGCTCTGCAGTAAAGGCTGACGGGAACAACACTTCTGCGGATAAGATTACGGTCTTTGTGGCAGCAGAAGGAAAAGATGCGGCAGGTAATGAGGTAAATACAGGAAAGCTTCCGGTACAGGTAGAGGAAGGAAGTACAGCAGATGTAGCTTTAAAGGAGGCATTATCTTCCAGAAATATTTCCTGTGATATTGTGGAGAGTTCCTGGGGACCATATTTGAATGGTATTGGAAGTATTACGGCACCGGCGGATTACACGAAAGGTTATTGGTCATTTTGTGTAAATGGAGACTATTCACAATACGGAATTGGCCAGACTGTTTTGAAGGATAATGATAAAATAAGCTTTATTTTTGCTTATGGAAATTATGCAACAGCAACCGGCGCAGCTATTTTTGCCGATGATCCTGCTAAAAATCCGGACAGTGCGGCAGCGACAAAGCTTCTTACAAATGCCAAGGCACAGCAGGATGTACTTGCGGATGCAATTTATCAGCAGATGTTTGGAGATGGAACCGTTTACGGCATTGAGCAGCCAAATGCATTATATGCAGCATACTCATTGATTCGTGCCGGATACAAGGCAGACGATTATTTCAATAAAATGTATAAAAAGGCAGCTTCCCAGCTTCAGGAACTGAAGGACAAGGGAACCGTTACCGATAACGGCGAGGAAAAGGATTTTGATACACTGGTAGGTGGTTATTCAGAATTCGCATATGCAAAGATTGTCCTTTTTGTGACTGCTATGGGGAAAGATGCAACGGATATCCGTGGTTTTGATCTGATCGAAGCAATGGCAAAGAAGAGTAATTATGCTAATACTGTAGCAGATATGCGTGATGCTACAATGCTTCTTGCATTTGATTCCGGAAATTATCAGCTTCCAACAGGAGATGATTATATTACCAGAGCACAGCTTGTAAAGAACGTAACCGGTCAGGTTGGTACCGCCATCGCAAAGGTTGCCACAGCTTCCACATGGTCTACGGTGGACGATGTGGCAATGCCGTTGCAGGCATTATATCCATATATTTCCGGTGATGACAATGCCGATACAGCCAAGGCAGTTGTCAAAGGAACTCATTTTATGGAGAGCCTGCAGAATCAGAAGGGCGCTTATGCAGCATGGGGTTCTGATAATAATGCATGGTCTCTGGCTCAGGTTATGACTGCTATGGGACAGCTTCGTATCAACCCTTGCGATGAGTCAGATGGAAGCGATTTCATTAAAGAAGGAAAGACCGTCCTTGATGCTGCGTCTGCATTTGTAAATGTCGATGAAAAGACAGTGGATGAAAGTCTGATGGGTTATCAGCCGGAGCAGCTTCTTCGTGGTCTAAATGCAGTAATCCGTGTGATGGAAGGGAAAGCGTCTCTTTATGATCTCAGTGATGTAACGGCGAATCCGGACCCATCTGAGGAGCCTTCTGCAAGTCCGGATCCATCTGGCAAACCGGATCCGAGTCAGACACCATCTGTAACTCCAAGCCAGACACCTTCCGTAAGTCCGGCAGCATCGAAACAGACACCGGCTGTAAGTCCATCCGCACCGGCAGCAACAACACCGGCAGTACCGACACAGACACCGGCCGTAAGTCCATCTGCACCGGCTAAGACTACAATATCGGCAGCAACAACAGCGCCGGTTGTCAAGAAGGTGAAAAAGGTTACAGCTGCCAAGACAAAGGTAACTGTAAAGAAGGGCAAAAAGACAACAATTAAGTGGAATGTAACAACAGCTAAGAATGCATCCATCAAGAAGCTTGTGAAGGTAACCGTAAACAAAAAGACAGTAAAGGTTGTGAAAACATCTGTTCAGAAAAAGAAAGCTACAGTGACACAGGTGACAACAACGGTAAAGGGCATCAAGAAGGGTTCTGCAGTAGTAACCCTGAAGGCCGATGGAAAGAAGAGTAAAGTGAAGGTTATTGTGAAATAAAACAGCTTTTGAAGAGTAAAATGTGAAATAAAACATAAAAAACAAAAAGAAATCCCCGTGGATTACAGGAGATGACATGGACCATAGATCGTAACCAATGGTTCATGTCATCCTGTATTCACGGGGATATGTTATTGTATAAAAATATCTGAGTTACAGATATAGAACTATTTTGTAGTCATAGCATCTGCAAGCTTCTCCATTTCAGGGAGATCGCTGTCCTTCATAACGGAACGGATCGTAACAACAGGCTCTACAATCTCGATATTTTTCATGGTTTCCAGAATAGATTTCATCGTGCGTGCTGCAGTCGGAGCCCAGGAACCGTTTTCCATAATACCGACCTTACGATTCTGATAAGCCTTGCTCTGGAGATGATGAAGGAAATCCTGCATACATGGGAAAACTCCTGCATCATAGCTGGCAGCAGCCAGAATCATACGGTCATAACGGAACGCGTCCTCGATAACCTCTGCCATATCCTCTCTGGCAAGATCGCTCACAACCACCTTTTCGGCACCCTTTTCACGAAGCATTTCGGCAAGCTTTTCTGCAGCCTTTGCCGTATTGCCGTGGATGGAGGCGTATGCTACGAGAATACCCTTATCCTCCGGCTGATAGCTGCTCCAGGTATTGTACAGATCCAGATAATATCCGAGGTTGTCCTTTAAAACCGGACCATGAAGTGGACAGATCGTAGCGATATCCAGCCCGGCAGCCTTTTTGAGAAGTGTCTGTACCGGTGCACCGTATTTGCCGACGATATTGAAATAATATCTGCGGGCTTCACATGCCCAGTCATCCTCGCCCTCTGTCTTGGAAAGGGCACCGAATTTACCGAATCCATCTGCGGAGAAGAGAATCTTTTCCTTTGATTCATAAGTAACCATAACCTCCGGCCAGTGAACCATTGGTGCCATCACGAAGGTCAGAGTATGCTCTCCTAATGAAAGAGTATCGCCTTCTTTGACTGTCAGGGTATGCCCATCCAATGGAATGTTGAAAAACTGTGGAAGCATTGCGAAGGTCTTGGCGTTGCCAACCAGAGTTACATCCGGGAAAAGTTCTACCAGACGTGCGATACTTCCGGAATGATCCGGCTCCAGATGCTGCACGACCAGATAATCTACCTTTCTGCCATTCAGGGTGTCCAGAAGATTCTTTTCCCACTGCTCCATACCGCGGGGATCTACGGTATCCATAACAGCAACTTTTTCATCAAGGATAACATAGGAATTATAAGAAACTCCCTCCGGAACAACATATTGGCTTTCAAAAAGATCGATGGTGGTGTCGTCCACACCAATGTACTTTACGGAATCTGAAATAACTATACTCATAAGTAACCTCGTTTCTGCGCACGGTATATTATTTTAAACGCAGCAGCTGTGCGCCGGATACTGCGTTGTGATCATCAGGGAGACATTGTAATGCTCCAATTGATTTCTATTGTAAAATGAGGCAAATGGTCTGTCAATAGAATTCTTAGTCCAATTTAATTCCCTGTAAAAGCTTTGCAAAAGGGCTGGTATCCTGATCCTTATCTGCACCGTCAGCAGAATATGCTGCAGGGATCTCATAGGATTCTTCCCCGGTATCCGGCTCATCCTCACGGAGAGCTTTGATACTCAGTGAAATACGATCCCCTTCAATCCTCAGGATCTTTGCTTTTACTACCTGTCCCATTTTTAGTTCTTCCTTTGGAGATTTGATAAATTTATTGGTGATCTGGGAAATGTGACAGAGCCCGGTCAGTCCTTCTCCGATATCGATAAATACCCCATAGGATTCCATACGGGTTACCGGTCCCTCCACAAGATCTCCGGTGGTCAGCCGTCCGATATGCTGTGTCTTTTCTGCCAGGGCTCTTTCCTTCTGGATCATTTTGGCAGAGAGTACCAGCTTCTGGATATCCTTTTCTACCGTGATGATCACGGCCTGCACAGTCATTCCGACATAACTTTCCGTGTCCTCCACATAGGTGAGGGCAAGCTGTGAAGCCGGGATAAATGCACGGATTCCACGGACATAACCAACAACGCCGGCAGGGACTGCCTCTGTGATCTTTACGTCAAAAACGGTTCCGTCTGCCATATCCTCTTTTAATTCATCCCATACCAGCACACGGTTTGCTTCTTTTCTGGAAAGAATTACATTACCACTGGCATTTTCCGGGTCCAGTACCATAGCCTGGATCACATCCCCGATGATCATATCCTTTTTAATAGAAAAGGATGGATCGTCGCTGCACTCTTCGATCGGGATAATGCCTTCTGTATAATAATTCAGATCAACCGTTACTTCTGTGTCGGAAACGCCGATCACGGTCACATCCAGAATATCGCCCTCGCGCAATACCTGAAAGGAACGCTCCAGCTCGTTTTCGTAATCCTTCATACTCTTTTCTTCACTCATATAAATCCTCCATTCCGCAGAAATGTTTGTTATAAACTTAAGTGATCAATTCTTTTTCTGTCATTTCTTCCATCCCTTCACCGTCTTCCTGATTGTAGTATAGCGGATTTATGGTGTGTTTACAAGCTGACGGATTGATATGTCACAAAGAAAAAATACCTTACAATATTTCTCCCTCCGTTTTGTATTCTATTGGTTTTGGGGTAAATATTATCCTATTTCAGAACCCGGACAGTGCAGGTTTCTTTTGTGCCATCTTCGGTAAAGGAAATGACAGCAGTTCCTGCACTTCGGGCAGTAAGATTGCCAAGCTGATCTACCTGGACGATATTTGGCTTGTTTGATTTGATCAGTGGTGCATTGCCACTGGAGACCATATAATCGAGTGTACGCGTTTCTCCGGCTTTCATGGTCAGAGAAGTAGAAGATATACGAATGGTTGGAGATTCTACCTCAATCTCGCAGGTTTTGGATACGCCATCCGCTTTGGCGGTAATGATTGTGGTGCCGTGTTTCTGGGCGCACACAAGTCCATTGTCGTTGACAGTTGCGATGCGGGGACGGCTGGATTTCCATGATGGCTGGATCCCGGAAGATACCTCGGCGGTCAGCTGGATCTGCTGGCATCGAAAAAGTTTTGCATAGATGTGATTCAGTTTGATCACGGGTTTTTTAACCGTAACGCGACAGGTAACCGTGGTTTTTGCTGCTTTGACAGAGATTATGGCAGTACCCGGTTTGCAGGCGGTGATCACGCCATTGCTGTCCACGACGGCAACACCCTTTTTGTTGCTGCGGTAGACAGGACAGGTGCCGTTGGATACAGATGCCCGAAGTGAAAAAATTTCTCCGTTTTCCATGGATATCTGTCTGGTATTTAATGTGATCTTAGGTCTGGAAACTGTTTTTCCTGTGGATCTGGCTGCGGCTTTGCAGGAGACGATGGGAATGCTGAAAAGTCCCAGAAGGATTGACAGTATCGTGAGTATGACGAGAAGATATCGTCGAAATGATAATGAATGTTTCATAGAGAACTCCCTCCTTGCCGGGAGAGAAATATTGTAAAGTGTCTGGAGTATAACACCACGCATTGCAAAGGTCAATAGGGACGTTATATTTTTGGAACATTGCACGAAAATATAAATTTTTTCCAGTAAATATCACGGAAAATTCGGAAATCTGCGGAAACCAATTTGTGCATCATGCTTTTTTGTGGTATAGTTAAAGAGAGTGATGTTCTAATGCATACATGTGTATCAGTATACGAAACATTTGCCGGAGATTTTCAATACATCCGGCATACATATTGCAAAAATGGAGGATAATGACATGGCAAAGATCGAGATGAAGACACCGTTAGTTGAGATGGATGGCGACGAGATGACCAGAATTCTCTGGAAAATGATCAAGGATGAGCTACTTCTTCCTTTTATTGATCTGAAGACAGAGTATTATGATCTCGGACTGGAGTACCGTAATGAGACAAACGATCAGGTAACGATCGACTCTGCAGAGGCAACCAAAAAGTATGGTGTTGCTGTAAAATGTGCAACGATTACACCGAATGCAGCTCGTATGACAGAGTATAATCTGAAGGAAATGTGGAAGTCTCCAAATGGTACGATCCGTGCAGCACTGGACGGTACTGTTTTCCGTGCACCAATTCAGGTAAAGGGCATCGAGCCTTGTGTAAAGAACTGGGAAAAGCCGATCACATTGGCACGTCATGCCTATGGAGATGTTTATAAAAATACAGAGATCAAGGTGCCTGGCGCAGGTAAAGCAGAGCTTGTATTTACCGGTGCGGACGGCAAAGAGATTCGTCAGACGATTCAGGAGTTTGATGGACCGGGCATTATTCAGGGTATCCACAATACAGACAAATCCATCACAAGCTTTGCAAAGGCATGCTTTAACTACGCATTGGATACAAAGCAGGATCTGTGGTTTGCAACCAAGGATACGATTTCAAAGATTTATGATCATAATTTTAAAGATATTTTCCAGGATATCTATGATAAGGAATACAAGGACAAATTTGAGGCAGCCGGTATTGAGTATTTCTATACTCTGATTGATGATGCCGTTGCCCGCGTTATGAAGGCAAAGGGTGGATTTATCTGGGCCTGCAAGAACTACGACGGAGATGTTATGAGCGATATGGTTTCCTCTGCATGTGGTTCTCTGGCAATGATGACTTCTGTACTGGTTTCTCCTTCCGGTGTATATGAGTATGAGGCTGCCCATGGAACCGTTCAGAGACATTATTATAAGCATTTGAAGGGCGAGGAGACATCAACAAACTCTGTAGCAACAATCTTTGCCTGGACAGGTGCTCTTCGCAAGCGTGGTGAGCTGGACAACATTCCGGAGCTGATGGCATTCGCCGACAAGCTTGAGAAAGCAACACTTTCTACGATTGAGAGTGGAAAGATGACAAAGGATCTGGCGCTGATCACCAGTATGAAGGACGTTACGGTATTAAACAGTGAGGGATTTATCAAGGCAGTCCGTGAGTCCCTGGAAGCAATGCTGTAACAGGCATTCTTGCATAAAAAGCAAAATCATAGAATGGAAATCCATATGAAGCAAAAAGCCTCGCAACAGGGGCTTTTTGTTGTTTGATGATGTATATTGTATATACAAGGAATTTAAAATAGATTATAATGATATCGGATTATTAAAACAAAGCATTGTAGAAAAGGAGATGAAGGCTTGCCGGAAATTAGCAGATTTTATGGAATTATTATTAAGATGTTTTTTAAGCCGAAAGAGCATGAACCAAGCCATATACATGCATTATATGGTGAGCATGTAGGTATTTTTGATTTAAGGACTATGGAAATGACAGAGGGGGACTTACCGAAGAGAGCACAGGAACTTGTAAAAGAGTGGCTGCTTCATAATCAGGAAGATTTGTTGGAGATGTGGGAGAGTCAAAATTTGAGAAAATTACCACCATTATAAGCGGTTTTAATGTTTGGAGGGATTCTATGATACCAAAAATAAAAAGTGTAAAACCGTTGGAGAATTTCATTTTATATGTAGTATTTGATGATGGAAAGACGGTTTATTATGATGTGAAAGATGATATTAATACTATTGCTGATTTTCAGGATTTAGAAAGTATACATGGGTTATTCTTACAGGTACAATTAGATCAAAGCAGAACCTGTATTTATTGGAATGATAGAATTGATCTTCCAAGTGATACAATTTATGAATTTGGAAAAGAGAGAATATTAGGGGAACTACAGACCAGGAGGACAACGTAATTATGATAGAATTTGAAAAAGAGGTTACCGGGCTTGTGCCGGATTATGGATTTACTCATGGAGCCAAATTTCATGCGGATGATGTGTTTTCTACGGCGTTTTTACGCCTGTTAAATCCTGCGATTGAGGTGACGCGTGGATTTGATGTTCCAGAGGATTTTGATGGCATTGTATATGACATTGGAAGAGGAAAGTACGACCATCATCAGCAGGACAAAGAAATTCGTGAGAATGGTGTGCCCTATGCGGCATTTGGACTTCTTTGGAGAGAATTTGGCACCTGCTTCCTGACAGAGCAGGAGACGGCTGATTTCGATGAGAAGTTTATTCAGCCATTGGATGAATCGGATAATACAGGATCTGAGAATACCCTGTCAGAGCTTATGGAAAAGTTTAACCCGGGATGGGATTCAGATGCTTCCTATGATGATCGATTCTGGGAGGCAGAAGCCTTTGCGGAGAAGATTCTGATTCGATATATAGAGAGTATACAGGGACTTCGCCGGGCATCCGATGTGGTAAAAAAAGCTATGGAGGAGAGTGATGGAGAGATTCTGATCCTGCCGTGCTATGTACCATGGAAACGGGATGTGATTGGCAGCAGCTATCAGTTTACGGTATATCCATCGAATCGGGGAGGATATAGCGTACAGGGTGTACCAAAATCCAAAGAGGATCGGAGTCTTGTCTGTGATTTTCCTAAGGAGTGGTGGGGGTGTGATCCTTCAGAGCTTCCGGGTGTCAGCGGTGTAGCTACCGCACGGTTTTGCCATGCGACAGGCTTTATGGGAGCTGCGGATACAAAAGAAGATGCTATAAAAATGGCTGTGATATCGTTAGAACAAAACAGATAAATTGAATAAATACTGTATAGAAACACTTATAGGGGAGAATCTATTTCTATTTGAAATAAATCCTCCCCTTATTTGATTGTTTTAAAGTTTAATGATCATCCTTCGGTTCCGGAGGGGGTGACAGAAGCACGCTCCTGATAAGAAAGCACCTTCTCTACAGAAGCACAAACGCTGTAATACTCTCGTTTTGTTTCCTCAAGATGCTGCTTGCCGGCCTCTGTCAGGTGATAGTAGACACGGAAACGCTTTCCAACCACCTGAACCTTACGCTCGTCAAGATAACCATTCTTTTTTAAACGGTAGAGTGTTGGGTACATTGTAGCTTCATTTAACTGGTAATCGCCCTCACTCTGCTTTTCGAGATCCTGTGATAACTGGTATCCATACTTATCTTCCTGCTCCAGTAAATGCAAAAGGATCATTTCAATAGTTCCACGCTTTAAATTATCTTTTATGCCCATCGCTATCCATCCAACTTTCTATAGTTTTTTATGTATCTCTCATTATAACACATATTTAGAAAAAATGTCACACCTTAATATAAGAAATTGGAACATTTTCTAAAAAATATGCTACAAGGCGGTTTAAAACAAAATATCCAATGACAATAATAGCGATACAGCCTATAGCAATTGCCAACAGGATTTTTTGACGGTGTCTTAGGTCGAGCATAGTCCGTGTATCGTCGTCAACAAAGTGACAATAAATTTCACGGTATCCATAATCAGGATGATCTTCACTGTATTGCAACATATCACTGTAAAGTGATAAACATGCCGGAGATATATCGTCCTTGGTATGACTGACTTCTGACGTTGAAAACTTGTGCCGGATTAAAGTGCGGCTGAGAAAATACAATCGCCGGGTTAATAGAAATGAGCGCATGAATATACCTCTCTTTAGCTCAGAACGCCATGTTTACTACATGAAATCTGTAAATTGACAGTTTTTGAAGAAGTGGTTGCAATTAAGTGAATTGTTGCCTGACCGTAAGCGGTATTGCCCTGTTTCCAATGCTTTCCACCTTCATAGATCCATCTTTTTGGGTTATATATATTGATTTCATTAGATGTATCAGAGCATACAACAAGATAGTCATCATACATAAATGTAGCATGAAGAATATATTCCCATACGAGAACATTGCTGGCATTGTAGTATCGATATGCTTTTTGTGCCCCTTTTGTCTTCGTTTTTCCGCGTGCTACAGATGGGATCATAGTTTCGGTTGTTGTCACAATGCAGTATGCCCCATCCTCTAACTGGATGGTTTCCTCTGAGACTGTTGTGACATCTGACGATGCGGATGCCGGAACTGCTGTAAGTAGGATTGATGCCAGCATAGAAAGAGAAAGTGCAAAACAAGTGAGTGCTTTAAAAAGTTTTTTCATAGTAATTCCTCCTATTCGATAATATGAACTCGTGGTTTGTCGGAGGGGACATTCTTAGTGCGGCTGTAATTATCTGGTTTGGCATCTTTTGCCTTTTCTTCTTTTAAAATCACTTCGGAATGTCCATTAACTTCGTTAAGTATTTCGCAGGAATGAAGAATAAATGCTCCCCAAATTAGCAGACATGCAGCAAAGATCGCAATGATCACAGTTTTGAAAAAATGTTTTTTATGCTCCCTGTGTTGTGCTGCAACAGCTTCCTCATATTGTTCCTCAAGTTCTTTTGGATGTCCGAAATGATGAAAGATTTCCACTGTCGTAGCAGAAGGATGTTCTTTCAGATAACAGTCCAAAGAATCGCTCATCTCTTCGAGAAACTGTTCTGTATCATTACGGTCTCCGGAGTAGTACATCCGTAATTGTTTCAGATATTGTTCCCGATTAAAAGCGTTCATCAAAATCCGCCTCCTCTTAAGTTACATTTTTATCATAACAAATCTAATATTTTTTGCAAATACATTGGCATAAAAAACATTGTGTTTAATCATATTTAAACAATAAAAAAGATGAAAAATATTTTTAGTTCATTTTCCTAATTTGTATGTTTGCAAAAATTGATTTTATCAAAAAAATAAATATCAGACAAGAGTTTTTTTTGCTCAAAAAAAGAATATACTCTCTATAAGATTATACGCAAACGCAAACAGAATAAAATTAACCATATTACACAAGTATAATCGTATATATCGGATACATAAAGAAAAAATATGCAGCAGAAATGGGCATTTGTTAAAATATAGAAGGTGTATATATGGCTTTAAGTGACAAAGAAATTGGAATGAGAGTTCGTAATGTCCGTAGGGAAAACGGACTTACTCAGGATAAATTTGCAAGAAAATTTCATATGACACAGCAAACATTAAGTCGTTATGAGAATGGAAAAATATCTATTCCGAATGGTACTTTGGAAAACATTGCAAAGGGAATGGATGTGCCGATAGGTTTTTTTCTTGGAATAGATTCCATGACATTTACGGACGATGAACTACGCCTTCTGGAACTGTACCGCCGCGCAGACGATCGTGTCAAAGAATATATTTTTGAGATGGTCCGGATGTCGGCAACAAAGCTGAAAGGGAAGGATAGTTAAATTTTATTGTATGTAAGGCTTTGAGGCTGAACCGGAAGTGTCTGGGAAAGATTTACTCCTGCAGATGTAACGGGAGAACAATAATTTGTTTATGAATTTACCCGTTGGCGGTTGACAAGCAGCGAAAAGGATACTAATATAAAACTATAGTGAAAAACTGTGACGGAGACAGTACCTTGTTTGGAAACGCTTCAGTGAGTCCGGGATAGTGCGAACCGGATGCATAGAGAGTATTCTCTTGGATAGATGAGGGAAGATCACTCCTGAGTTGCAGACTGGAACGTTGTGTTATCAGTACAGCCTGACGGATCCCGCCGTTATAGGGGTATGTATCGAATCGTTATTGCGTACAATGTGGTGTACACAAGGGCAAAGAATTTCACTGCCCCATTTTCCGTACAGATTAAATAGGTGGTTATGAATGTTACGGCTTTCATCCTGTTTAGGATGAAGGTCTTTTTTAGTGTATAGGAAACAAATATCCGGTTTTCTATAAATAGCAGCCTTATTTATATAACGGTTCGCAGATAAGCAGATTGTTGATACCGGTCTGCTTTGGATCAGATATTTTAGAAGGAGGAAAACGTATGTATCAGAAAGTTTCACCTGACATGAATTTTGTTGACAGAGAAAAAAACGTAGGAAAATTCTGGCGAAATCAGCAGATTTTTGAGAAGTCCATGAAGGCAAGAGAGGGAAAGCCGGTTTATACCTTTTATGATGGACCGCCTACCGCAAATGGTAAGCCTCATATTGGTCACGTGCTTACCCGCGTTATTAAGGATATGATCCCCCGTTACAAAACTATGAAGGGATATATGGTACCTCGTAAAGCAGGATGGGATACCCACGGACTGCCGGTTGAGCTGGAGGTAGAGAAGCTTCTGGGTCTGGATGGCAAGGAGCAGATCGAAGAATATGGTATGGAGCCTTTCATTAAGAAGTGTAAGGAGTCTGTCTGGAAATATAAGGGAATGTGGGAGGACTTCTCCGGCACTGTTGGTTTCTGGGCAGATATGGACAATCCATATGTCACCTATGATGACAATTTCATCGAGTCCGAGTGGTGGGCTTTGAAGGAGATCTGGAACAAGAAGCTTCTATATAAAGGGTTCAAGATCGTACCTTATTGTCCGAGATGTGGTACACCTCTTTCTTCCCAGGAGGTAGCACAGGGCTATAAGCTGGTCAAGGAGCGTTCTGCAATCGTTCGTTTTAAGGTGGTTGGCGAGGATGCGTATTTCCTGGCATGGACCACGACTCCTTGGACACTGCCATCAAATGTGGCACTTTGTGTAAACCCGGAGGATACTTATATTAAGGTTAAGGCGGCAGACGGATATACCTATTATCTGGCCGAGGCTCTGGCAGACAACGTACTTGGTGGTCTGGCACAGGAGGAAGGCGTTAAGGCATATGAGGTGCTGGAGACATATAAGGGAAGTGATCTGGAGCATAAGGAATATGAACCGCTTTATGCCTGTGCAAAGGAATGTGCAGACAAGCAGCACAAGAAAGGCTTCTTTGTAACCTGTGATACTTATGTTACGATGTCCGATGGTACCGGTATTGTTCATATTGCTCCTGCATTTGGTGAGGATGATGCAAATGTGGGACGTAACTATGATCTGCCGTTTGTACAGTTTGTAAACGGCAAGGGTGAGATGAGCGAGGAGACTCCGTTTGCGGGACTTTTTGTAAAGAAGGCAGATCCGGAGGTGTTAAAGGATCTGGACGCATCCGGTAAGCTTTTTGCAGCTCCGAAGTTTGAGCATGATTATCCTCATTGCTGGCGTTGTGATACTCCGCTGATCTATTATGCCCGTGAGTCATGGTTCATCAAGATGACAGAGGTTCGTGATGATCTGGTCCGCAACAACAATACGGTCAACTGGATCCCTGAGTCGATTGGTTCCGGACGTTTCGGAAACTGGCTGGAGAATATTCAGGACTGGGGTATTTCCAGAAACCGTTACTGGGGTACTCCGTTAAATATCTGGGAGTGTGAGGGCTGCGGCAGACAGGAGTCTATCGGAAGCCGTGCAGAGTTGGCGGAGAGAAGCGGCAATCCGGAGGATGCCAAGGTAGAGCTTCATCGTCCGTATATTGACGCCGTAACATTTACATGTCCGGACTGCGGCAAGACCATGCGTCGTGTTCCGGAGGTTATTGACTGCTGGTTTGATTCCGGAGCAATGCCGTTTGCACAGCATCATTATCCGTTTGAAAATAAGGATCTCTTTGAGCAGCAGTTCCCGGCACAGTTTATTTCTGAGGCTGTGGATCAGACAAGAGGCTGGTTCTACTCTCTGATGGCAGAGTCTACCCTTCTGTTTAACAAGGCTCCTTATGAGAATGTTATCGTTCTGGGTCATGTTCAGGATGAGAATGGACAGAAGATGAGTAAGTCCAAGGGGAATGCGGTAGATCCGTTTGATGCGCTGGATAAGTATGGTGCTGATGCGATTCGTTGGTACTTCTATATTAACAGTGCCCCATGGCTGCCGAACCGTTTCCACGGAAAGGCTGTACAGGAGGGACAGCGTAAGTTTATGGGTACTCTTTGGAATACCTACGCATTCTTTGTACTTTATGCAAATATTGATGAGTTTGACGCAACGAAATATACATTAGATTATGACAAGCTTTCTGTTATGGATAAATGGCTTCTGTCCCGTCTGAACAGTACCGTTAAGGCTGTGGATGAAAATCTGGCTGCATACCGTATCCCGGAGACAGCAAGAGCACTGCAGGAGTTTGTGGATGAGATGAGTAACTGGTATGTACGTCGCTGCCGTGAGCGTTTCTGGGCAAAGGGAATGGAGCAGGATAAGATCAATGCTTATATGACTCTTTATACCGCACTTGTTACGATCTCCAAAGCGGCTGCACCAATGATCCCATTTATGACTGAGGATATTTACCGCAATCTGGTATGCTCTATCAATCCAAGTGCACCGGAGAGCGTACATCTGTGTGACTTCCCAGAGGTGGATGAGGCACATATTGACTCTCAGCTTGAGGCTGATATGGAGGTTGTACTGGAGGCGGTCGTGATCGGACGTGCCTGCAGAAATACCGCCAATATCAAGAATAGACAGCCGATCGGCAAGATGTATATTAAAGCCGGCAAGGAGCTCAGTGACTTCTATGTAGATATTATCCGTGACGAGCTGAATGTGAAGGAAGCAGAGCTGACCGATGATGTGAGCAAGCTGACAACCTATAGCTTTAAGCCACAGCTTAAGACGCTGGGACGTCGTTTTGGCAAGAAGATCAATGATGTGAGACAGATTCTTGCAGAGCTTGACGGTCAGGCAGCTATGGCAGAGTTGAATGAAAAGGGAACTCTGACGATTCAGGTCGATGGTCAGGATGAGGCTTTGGAGAAGGATGATCTTCTGATTGAAGCAGCGCAGATGGAGGGCTATGTTTCTGACAGTGACCACGGCATTACGGTGGTTCTTGATACGAACCTGACACCGGAGCTTCTGGAGGAAGGTTTTGTACGCGAGATCATCAGTAAGGTTCAGACTATGCGTAAGGATGCAGGCTTTGAGGTGATGGATCATATCAGAGTCAGCATGCAGGACAATGATAAGGTTCAGAAGGTGATTCAGGACAATGAGGCACAGATCAAGTCTGAGGTTCTGGCCGACGAGGTTTCTTATGATGGAGCAAAGGGTTTTGTCAAGGAATGGAGTATCAACGGCGAGAAGGTTACGCTTGGTGTCGAGAAGCTGTAAGAGTTCATGGAGCAGTTTTAAAGATAAAAAGCCGGTGGGCTGTCACAAATGTGGCAGCCCACCGGCTTTGTTGTGTGTCAGAATAAAGTGATCCGTCAAAAATTATGACAGCTTCTCAATGGCAGCAACAGCGTCATCAAACCAATTTCCCTGCAGCTCCTCGACGTTACCGGCATCGCTGGCAGCAGCGATCTCGGCAGTCATTGGGATGCGGCCAAGAACCGGCAGATTATACTGCTTTGCAACCTCATCAACATGGCTTTCTCCGAAGATATGGATCTGTTTGCCGCAGTCAGGACATTCCACATAGCTCATATTTTCAATGATACCGAGAATTGGGATGTTCATCATCTGTGCCATACGAACTGCTTTGCCGACGATCATAGAAACAAGCTCCTGAGGAGAAGTCACAATAACGATTCCGTCTACCGGAAGAGACTGAAATACGGTCAGAGGCACGTCACCGGTTCCCGGAGGCATATCCACGATCATATAGTCAACATCCTTCCATAATACATCTGTCCAGAACTGCTTTACAGTACCGGCAATGACAGGTCCTCTCCAGATGACCGGGTCGTTGGAGTCCTCCAGCAGGAGATTGACAGACATGGTCTGGATGCCGGTCTTGCTTTCTACCGGGTAGATAACCGTGTCCGTGCCGATGGCATGCTCTGTGATCCCGAAAGCCTTTGGAATAGAAGGTCCTGTCACATCGGCATCCATAATGGCAGTATGGTGTCCCTTTCTCTGGAGGTTGACAGCCAGCATAGAGGAGATCATGGACTTGCCAACGCCTCCTTTTCCACTGACAACGCCGATCACCTTGTCGATACGGCTCTCTTTATTTGGTTGTTCAATCATATTCTGAGGGGAACGGCTGCTGCAGTCAGCAGAACAGCTTCCACAATCATGGGAACAGTTTTCGCTCATAATAATCCTTCCTTTCTTTATACACGTAAAATTCAGTATAACAATTAATTGACAAATTGTCCACACCTGTTCTAAGGGATGGAGTATGTACATATATTATGTATTATGACACGGGGATCAAAAGCAGATTGTAGTGCAGCGGTCTCTGGCATCAGCTACAAAGTCATATAGAAAATAAAGAGGATGATGTTTTTCGGTATTGCCGGGTTGATCATTCCGGAATGGAGGAAATATGAGCGGGTATCAGAGGATGGTTTCCTATCTTTATCGATATGAGAAGGGAATCAAGGGGAAAAATGTCGGTTATGCGAGGATTGAATTAAGAAATGGTAAATGTCGCGTTACTGTGAGATTTCAGGATACAATCTCAGCATCCCCGGGAATGTCATTTTTTATACAGAAGGAAGAGGGACTTCTTCCGGTGCCGGCGGGAAAGCTTGCACGAAATGGCAATACCTTTGCCGGAAGGATCGAGACTTCCCAGGTGCATGTGGCGGGAACAGATTATTCCTTTGAACAGATAGACGGAATTTATATTACGGGATCGCAGAATGTATTTTATGCAACGACATGGAAGAATATCGTCATCTCGGAGCATGGCACAGATACAGACACAGAAATCTCCGAAGGATCAGAGCATACGGAAGTGGAGCCGGCTGCGCCGGAGGGAGGAAAAATTGGCAGGAAAAAGGAGTATGTCATACCGGAGCAGACAGAATTTGGGCCGGAGCAGACAAGGCTTGGACCGGAGCGGACAGAACTTGAGCAAGGGCAGACTGTGCCTGAATCGGAAGTGCCCCAGATGGAGGCTTCCTCGGTGTCAGCGGAAGGCTGCGAAGACAGGGATGCTGCGCCGGAGGGGAGGCAGCAGAACCCAAAAACACGCTCGCAGGAATTTTGTGAAAAAATGCTGCGGGTATTTCCGAAAATGTATCCTTTTGAGACGGCAGGCATGGGAGAATGTGTGCGGATCGACCTGAAGGATATCGGGAATCTTCCGGTAGCGTACTGGTCGCTGGCGGGCAATCCGTTTCTGCTTCGGGGATATTATTGTTACCGCCATCTGATCTTTACCCGGATGGATGGTGACAGTTATGGAATCGGTGTACCCGGTATATATAGCGAGGATAACGGAAGATGGGCAGAGGAATGCCGGATGACACATTTCCAGCCTCTTTCTCCTGTAAAGGATCGTCAGGGGGCCTTTGGCTACTGGCTTTACCGAATTTCTTAGTGATGCTTCCGGAAACGGGAGCTTCCGGAGAAAGTATTTCGAAAATGCAGGTTTTCCAACAGGGGCAATCTGTGCTAAAATAAAGTTACATAAAATAAAAATGGAGCAGGGATTGCAATGGCAGAAGAGATCGCGGTTAAGGAAAAATATATGAAAGAGGCGCTGCGTCAGGCTAAAAAAGCGGCAGAGGCAGGGGATGTGCCGATAGGTTGTGTGATCGTGTATAAGGACAAGATCATTGCCAGAGGCTACAATAAAAGAAACCAGCAGAAAACAGCACTGGGTCATGCAGAGATTGCAGCGATACGAAAGGCGAGTAAAAAGCTGGGAGATTGGCGTCTGGAGGAATGTACCATGTATGTCACGCTGGAGCCATGCCCTATGTGTGCAGGAGCTATTGTACAGGCGAGGATTCCGGAGGTTGTGATCGGAGCGATGAATCCTAAGGCGGGATGTGCGGGAAGCATCATAAACCTGCTGCAGATGGATCGTCTGAATCACCGGGTTCATATGGAAACCGGCATTATGGAAGAGGATTGCCAGAAGCTTTTAAAGGACTTTTTCAAAGATCTGCGTCAAAAAAAGAAAGCAGAGAAAAAGTCATCCAATGAAAGCTGATGTGTTCTGACCGGAAATGCCGGGACTCTATGCAAGATATGTATAAATGTAATGATTTTCCCACTGACCGTTGATCTGGGCAAAGTCATGAAGCAATCCCTCCCGGTGGAAGGTCAGCTGCTCCAGAAGAGCGATGGAAGGGAGATTATCCGGCATAACATATGCTTCAATACGGTGAAAACGATATTCACGGCATACCAGAGGAATCAGAAAGGAGAGGGCCTCCATCATATAGCCTTTGCGGAGATGGTCTTTGTCTGTTTTATATCCGATCATACAACTGGAAAAAGCACCCCGGAGAAAATTACTGAAACAGACAGTGCCCACGGGAATCTCCGGCTGCTGTTTGTCGTAAAGCCACATGCGCAGATAGCGGGATTTCACGAAGGAATTATATTCAAAAGTGAGGTTTGAACGCTGGAATTCCAATGTATAAAAACCGGGTCTTTTGGAGGGTTCGTATGGCTCCAGAAAATCACGGTTATTTTCATAGAATGTCAGGATGCTGGCGGCCTTGTCAGGATGACTGACGCTGAGAAGAAGGCGTTTTGTCTCATATTCCGATCGCATGGTATCATACCTCCTTTTGTTTTTGTCTGCTGATTAGTTTAGCATGGGCATGGAAAAATAACAAGGAAATATATCTTGACAATATCCTGTGGGAGAGGATATAATGAGCCTTACCTAGTATATATATTGTGTGAAATATGAAGTATGTCATAAAGCTTCCGTGCTAGCCGGGGAGATAGCGGTGCCCTGTACCTGCAATCCGCTACAGCAGGGGTGATGTTCTGCTTCGGATGCATTGATTGTGGAGCTGCCCGGTATAAGTGGTGTTGACGTTTTGGTCTCGCGCAATGGGAACTCATGAACCGTGTCAGGAGGGGAACCTAGCAGCACTAAGTGAGCCCTCCCGTGTGCCGTGAGGTTGCCGGAGCCGAGCTAACTGTACCGGTAACGTCCGCAGAGATGTGTACAACGCAGAATGCACGGTTTTTAAAATAAATATATAAATATTTTTAGTTAGTTGGAAAAGTGGACGAAATGCCACTTTTTTCTTTATTTCTGGCGTAGATTTTGGTAAAATAAATGTATATTCTGAATGTTCGGGTACAAAGGGGGAGAAGCAGTGAAAGCAGAGTTGAAAAAGGGCAGTATTAATCAGATCCTTAAGGGGACAGATATATACGAAGCGGGAGAGTTTCTTGATTCTATTGCAATGGTAGTTAAGGGCAGGATACGGGTACACGGTTATGGCATCAATCTGGTAGTTGGATCGGGATGCTTTCTTGGGGTACGCGATCTCAACAGAGGAGCCCATAGTGTAACATATACGGCACAGACCAACGCAGTGATCTATGTATTTCCATCTTCCGGTGCAATGAGTGATATCCGCAAGATCATGCAGATCAACAAGGACTATGTGGCTTTGATGGTATCAGGGCTTCATCGCTCTCTGGCAGAGCAGGAAGCTGCATATGAAGAGCTGCAGGAGGCTGCACAGGGAGCATATGAACTGGTTGACAGAGTGTACCGGAGGTGTCAGGAAATATCAAAGGAGACCGGTGCATATTTTCAGGAGCTTCCGGCACTGGAAAAGCTGCATCCTTTTGATGAACCGCAGATGCTTTCATTGGACAAGGTTCATTATTACCAGGCGTGTGCCAAGGTTCCTATGGATGTACAAAAAGCATTTTACGGCAGCTCTGCAGAAATTTGTCTTTATCATGTACGGGAGCAGGTAGATCTGCTGCATCAGCTTCATGACTATAGCAAGTCCCTGGCGGAGTATCTGGAGCTGATGATGCGTCATCTGATCCTGGATGGCAGGAATCTTTACGCCTCTGTTGCCGGATTTGCGTTGATCCTGCAGAGAGCAGACCAGGATGCCGGGGAGGTTATGTCAGAACTGGATGAGGTGATTGACCGGATCAATGTGCTGGAAGGCGTTTTGATGAAGCGGGCAGATGTAGAGAGTGCCATTGACAGGGCGGCAATGGAAGAAACGTATTTTAATTTGCTGAATCCCGGCCGCAGCACAGGAAATGCACTGGATGTGGCAGGGGATACCCTTGCGCTGGTGGAGACATCGGATATTGATGCGGCAGAGCTTGTGGATACTCTGGGAACCATTCTTGCTTTTGGTGAGATTGAGGCGGGGGAAGCAGAGCACTTTGAAACCCTTGTAGGACAGTTTGAAGCGCTGAAGGACAAGGAAAGCTCATCGGATGAGGTGAGAAATCTGCGCCGTTCATTAATGAAAGCATATTATCCGATCTACGAGAAGGTTTTTTTGAAGGATTTTTATTCCAAGGAAGATACTCCTGTTGAGGTGGATCTGTTCCTGCGGTACGGCTTTTTGAGTGAACGCCTGCTGAGAGAGGATCTCATCGAGGATCTGCTGGCTCTGGACAATGGCGGAGTCCATCAGAATGGCTGTCGGGTATATGATATGAAGGAGTGGCTTCAGGCCATTATGAATGGTGAAAGAATGCCGTCAAAAAATGAATTTGATCTGGATTATGAGGAGAATCTCCGGGACAAGGTTAAAAATAAAGAGATTACATCGCAGCAACGGGACGGGTTGTTGAAGGATTCGGAGCAGAAGCTGCATTTTGAAGTGACAAATATGTTCCGTATTACACACCGTCTGGTCAGTGGACAGATCGTATCTTTTGTACCGTTTTTGTATACCGAGGGATGTACGGCACTGGAAAAGAATTTTCTGTCCAAGGAGAAGATCTGTGCGGCATTCAACAGACTGCGCCGTATTGACTTTTCGGCATTTTACCGGGAAGTGCTGTTTCGGAAGGAAGTGCCGGGTATCAAAAAGGAGTTTATCCAGCAGGAGGTATGTCCTGATGTGATCCTTTTGCCGACGGTTGGTTCCAAGGACATTATGTGGCAGGAACTCAGTGGCAGAAAACGAAATACACCGGGACGTCTTTTGCTTCCTGTCTTTATGGAGGGAGATCTGGACAAATCAGTAGTACATCTGACCGGAGCATTCCGCTGGGAGCTTTGCCGTACCATGCAGGGTGTTTATTGGAACAATATTCAGTACAAATCCCTGACCAGTGAATATTCTGATTTTCTGCAGTTTTATCGTAAGAATCGTGAATTGTCCGATGAGCGCAAGGAAAAATTAAAGCTTCAGATTCAGAAGCATCGAAATAACAGCAGAGAGATTTTTGCGGCAGATTACAGCAATTGGATTTTGCATGAATCACAGGGAGGCATGCTTCTCAGTAAGCCGGTAAGAGAGATTCTGGCGACATACTGTCCATTTGCATTGGAACTCCGCCAGAATCTGGAGGCGCAGCCGGTATTCCAGAATGCGATGGCCCGCTATGAACGGGAAAAGGGCAAAAAGCTCCGGGAATATGATCTGAAATTCCGTGTATGGGAAAAGGATCATGTAGATGTGCCGGCAGAGATCATCCAGACGAAAGAATTCTACGAGAAATAAACAGACACCTTCCGGTCAGATCCATCCTCCGTCCAGAGTGATGATCTGGCCGGTCATATATTCCGGGGCTTCTGCAACCTGACGGACTAGTGCGGCAGCCTCTTCCGGGGTACCGGCGCGGCCGGCCGGGATTTCCTCAGTCAGGGCAGACAGTTCATCCGGATCGAGAAAGGCGTTCATCGAAGTATCGATCATACCGCACGCAATTGCATTGACCGGGATACCGCTGGGAGCCAGTTCCTTGGCCAGAGCCTTTGTCAGGGCATTGATCCCGCCCTTGGAAGCAGAGTAGGCCGCCTCTGTTGAAGCACCCACATTGCCCCATACGGAGGAGATATTGATGATCCTGCCATGCTTTTCATGCAGAAAATAAGGAATGATAATGCGGCTTGTATAAAAGACAGAGGAAAGATTGGTGTGCAGAAGGTCATCCCATTGCTGTGGAGTCATATCCTGAAGCAGACCGATATGGGAGATTCCCGCATTGTTAACAAAGATTTCCGGAATGCCGAAGGTCTGTACGGATTTTGTCACAAAAGCTTCAGCATCCTCCGGGTTTCCCATATCGCCATAAAATGCGAAATACTGGCCGCCGGTCGCCGTGATCTGTGCTTTTGTATGCTCCATATCCGGACCCTTATGGCGGCAGCAGATAGAGATATTCCAGCCCATAGAGGCGTATAACAGGGCAATCGCCTGGCCGATACCGCGGGATGCTCCGGTGATGATAATGTGATGTGTACTCATAAATATAGTCCCTTCCTTAGTTGTTACATTTGCTTTTAACACAATATATAGTATACAGAAAGAGAGTTTTCATGCAAGTCTTTACACGGTTTGGGAAGTTTGCTATAATCTGTTATAATGTTGTAAATTTCGGAAACAATTCTAAGGGGATAATGACAGAGAATAAAAGAAAGGTACTGATATGAAGAAAAATGCAGTGATGTTCTTTTTAAAGAGCTTATTGAAATCAATTTTGGTTATTGTGTCTATTCTGGCGGTAGGTGCGATCAGCTACAAGGTTTCCTATGAATATTTATCAAAGCAGCTGGAAGCCGGAAAGCTGGATGTACAAGAGAAGGAGCTGGAGACGATCCTGGATCAGGCAAAGACGGACGAGATTTCTAAGAACCTGATCTATGTTGTGGATGACAAGCAGAGGATCACGCATATGCTGCTGGAGATCTGCAATACCAAGACATACAATATGGACTACGTTACCATTCCGGTAGAGACGGATTATACGATACCGGCCAGAATGTACCAGAAGCTTTGTGTAGTGGATGAGGAGATTCCGCAGATCGTACGTTTTTCCAAGCTGCGCAAATATTTTGCGGATCTGGAAGATACGCAGGCATATGGTTACGCGGAGCTGATCATGGAAAAACTGTTAAAGACAGATATCAGTTATTTTACTGTGATCCCTCAGGATATATATGATCTCCATTATCAGGAACAGAAGATGACGACGCAGTACTCCAAAGTGCAAAGCGGAACATCACAGCAGCCTGCGACATCGCCGGAAGCAAGCGCAACGCCTCAGAATTACAGTGCTTCCGTAACCATGAAGGTATCTGTGCTCAGCGAATCTTATATCAATCAGTTGAATGATCTGGGAGATGACGAGGCAAAGATCATGGCATATATCAAGGAGCAGTATAAGCAGGATGGTGTACAGTCCAACCTGACGGTATACAACAAGATCGGATATATCGAAGCATATATGAAAATGAATACCTCTCTTTATCATTATTGGGGATTGCCGGGAGAGTATAACGGTAAGCTGTTCCAGGTTGATACAGATTCTGCAGCAAAGTTTATTGAGAAGCTGGAAAATGCCGCAGAGACATATACAGAGCCGCAGAGTGAGGAAAAGGCGGTACCTGCCAAAAAGCAGATCAGTTCCAAAGGGAAGAAGATAATGATTCTCAATGGAAGCAAAATTTCCGGTCTTGCGGCTTCTAAGCAGACGGAATTGGTGGATGCCGGGTTTACGGTTCCGAAGGTAGGAGATTATACTCAGGAGGTATTGACCAGAACCAGGATCATTGTTTCCAAAAAGAGAATGGGAGCAGATCTCACAGCGTATTTTAAGAATCCGGAACTTTTAGTGGGAGAGACACCGGATGGCTATGACATTGAAATAATTCTTGGCACAGTAGATGCCAATTAGAATGGGACTTAATTATGCAGGCTTCAGTAAAGATCATGGATATTGATGTGGATATGATGAGCAATGACGTCTTTATCCGAAAAATGAATGAATACTTGACCGATGACCACCTGGATGTCATTATGTTTGCTTCCACCAAAATGCTGAATAAAGCAATGGAAGATGAGGAATACCGTGTCTTCCTTGAAAAGGCGGATCTGTTTCTGCCGGGAGAAAAGGCATTGCTGGCAACGCATCATGCAGATGCTCTGGAAGCGGGTAATATGGTTGTAAGCTACCGCAGTCTGGGGATGATGTTGGAAAATCTCATCAAAGAGGACAGAACACTGTATATCATAGCAGACAATCAGAACGCCGTAGAAAAACTGCAGCATTACTGCAAAAAAATGCAGCCGGAGCTGCGGGTGGTAGGCTCCTATTCCTGTGAAATGGATATGGAGGATGCAGCAATCGTTAATGAGATCAACAGCCACACGCCGGATATGATCCTGTTGAATCTGCCGGTAGGGGTGCAGGAGAGCTGGATCATGGAACATTCTTCTCTGCTGAATGCCAAGCTTTGTATTGCTATAGGCGGAGTCGCAGAGCTGATCCTGGCGATGCAGAGGGAGACCCCGGAATGGGTCAAAAAGCTGCATCTGGAGGGACTTTATCATCGCATTTTCCGGGAACAGGCGGTAAAAAAAGATGTCCGGACCCGTATATTTCGCAAAAAAGTAGTCAAATATAATAATCAGAACGAAATCAATGAAATACATGATTATACAAAGGATGATGGCAGATAGCCATCATCCTTTTTGGTGAAAAGAGGATGGCGATGAAACGAGAGCGTTTGGCGGGAGGAAAAGGAAGCGATCTGATGATGATCGCAGCGGGGACGATATGTATGGCGTTGGCGGTAAATCTGGTATATGAGCCCCTGGGGATGGTGACAGGAGGTATATCCGGACTTTCTATTATTGTAAGACGCCTTACCGGACGCTGGCTGGGGTTTAGTGTGCCGGTCTGGCTGTCCAATCTGTTATTTAATATTCCAATCTTTTTGACGGCATTAAAAATAAAAGGAAAAGCATATATGAGGATGACTCTGTTTGCAAATCTGTGTTTTACGGCGGCACTCTTTTTGATCCCTGTACCGTCCACTCCGCAGAAGGATTTTGTATTGGCAGCGGTGGTGGGAGGTGTTCTGACCGGTGCAGGTCTCGGTCTTGTGTTTTCCAGAGGCTGTTCTACAGGAGGAACAGATCTGTTGGGGGCCGTGATCCATCACTTTTTTTCGTATTATCCGGTGGGACAGATCCTGTTTCTGCTGGACTGTCTGATCATTGCGGCAGGAGCGTGGGTGTTTGGCGTCCGGCCGGCAGTGTATGCGGCGGTGGCGGTCTATCTGACCACACGGCTCATGGATACCATTGTGGCAGGAGGTAATTTTGCCAAGCTCGCCTATATCATATCGGATCATTACGAGGAGATTGGATGCAGTGTTATGTCGCAGCTTGGAAGAGGTGTCACAGTGCTGGAGGGAACAGGTATGTATACCGGCAAACAGAGAAGGACTCTGATGTGTGTGGTGGACCGGAAACAGATCAGCAGGGTTAGTCAGATTGCGCGGAATATCGACAAAAAAGCATTCGTCATAATTTCAGATATCCGGGAGGTTCAGGGAGAGGGATTTGTGGAAAAGGTACAGACGTAAACGGCCACAAAGGACTATTTTTTGACGAAATGAACGAAAAAAAATAAAAATATACGGTTTGCACAAAACATTAAAATGTTCTTTGGCTATTTGTGCTATGGTAAACAATGCTTGGATGGTGTAATATAATTCTTGGGTAAAGCGTTAGGGATAAACGCGAAAACTTGAAAGGCATATTATTTAAAACATTATAGGAGGAACACACAATGGCAAGTTTATCATTAAAGAACGTTGGTAAGACATATCCTAACGGATTCGTCGCAGTTAAAAATTTTAATCTTGATATCGCAGATAAGGAATTCATCATTTTCGTAGGACCTTCAGGTTGTGGAAAATCTACAACACTTCGTATGATCGCTGGTTTGGAGGAGATTACATCCGGAGAGCTCTGGATCGGTAATACAATGGTAAATGACGTAGAGCCTAAGGACAGAGATATCGCAATGGTATTCCAGAGTTACGCACTGTATCCACATATGTCAGTATATGACAATATGGCATTTGGTCTTAAGTTAAGAAAGACTCCAAAGGAGAAAGTTGACAAGCTCGTTCACGAGGCAGCTAAAATCCTCGATATCGAGCATCTGTTAGACCGTAAGCCAAAGGCTTTGTCTGGTGGTCAGAGACAGCGTGTGGCAATGGGTCGTGCAATCGTTCGTAATCCTAAGGTATTCCTGATGGATGAGCCACTTTCCAACCTGGACGCAAAGCTTCGTGTACAGATGCGTATCGAGATTTCTAAGCTTCATCAGAGACTTGAGTCTACTATCATCTATGTAACTCATGACCAGACAGAGGCTCTTACACTTGGTACCCGTATCGTAGTTATGAAGGATGGTGTTATGCAGCAGGTTGCTACACCAATCGATCTGTATACAAAGCCATGTAACCTGTTCGTAGCCGGTTTCATTGGTTCTCCACAGATGAACTTCATCGATTGTAAGGTTGTCAGAGATGAAGAGGGCATTAAGCTTGCATTTGGTTCCTATGCAGTGAAGCTTCCAGAGAGCAAGGCTGAGAAGCTCGTAGAGGGTGGATACATAGATAAGGACGTTATCATGGGTATTCGTCCAGAGGATATTAAGGATGAGGAGATCTTCATCAATGCAGGCAGCAGCAACGTACTTGATGCTACCGTTCGTGTATACGAGATGCTCGGTGCCGAAGTATTCCTGTACTTCTCAGTTGAGGGACATGACATTACTGTTCGTGTTAACCCACGTACAACTGCTCGTCCTGGTGATACCATCAAGATCGCTCTTGATACCAGCAAGATTCATATCTTTGATAAGGATACAGAGACAACAATCACAAACTAATCTGAAATGCTCAGAAGGCAGTGGCAGTGAGGCTGTCACAGTGCCGGATTGGTTATATGATCTGAAAAATGGAGGGCTGTCCATAAGGACAGCCCTCTTTACATTTGTGCAAAATGATGATAAAATGTATGCGGTAGACTCTATGTATTAGAAGAAATAACAATAAATTCATAATAAAGTAACAGATAAGATAAATAACGTGGAGGGGTTGTATGATTTCAAATCAGGTATTGCAGACAACGATCGACGGGTTAAAGAATATTACCCGTATTGACATCTGTGTGATGGACACAGAGGGAAAAGCGTTGGCAACGACGATTAACAATGTAGAAGAGTATGAAGAAGCGGTAATGGGATTTGTAGATTCGCCGGCAGACAGCCAGGTGCTGCAGGGATATCAGTTTTTTAAGGTATTTGACGAGCATCAGCTGGAGTATGTGATTCTAGCAAAGGGTGACAGCGACGACGTTTATATGGTTGGAAAGCTGGCAGCATTCCAGATTCAGAATCTGCTGGTGGCATATAAGGAGCGTTACGATAAGGACAACTTTATAAAGAACCTGTTGCTGGACAATCTGCTTCTGGTGGATATTTACAATCGTGCCAAAAAGCTTCATATTGATACAACGGCACGCCGTCTGGTATTCCTGATTGAGACAAAAAATGAGAAGGACACAGGAGCTCTTGAGATTGTAAAGGGATTATTTGCAAGCAAGACAAAAGACTTCATCACACAGGTGGATGAGAAAAACATCATCCTTGTGAAGGAAGTAAAGCCAAATGAAACCTATGATGATATGGATAAGACTGCAAAGGTCATTCTGGATATGCTGAATACGGAGGCTATGACGTCCGTTCATGTATCCTATGGCACGATGGTCAATGAGATTAAGGATGTATCCCGTTCGTACAAAGAGGCCAAAATGGCATTGGATGTGGGAAAGATTTTCTACAGCGATAGAAATGTGGTGGCATATAGCAGCCTGGGAATCGGCCGCCTGATCTATCAGCTCCCGATGCCTTTGTGCAAGATGTTTATCAAAGAGATTTTTGGTGACAAATCTCCGGATGAGTTCGATGAGGAGACGATCGCAACCATTAACAAATTCTTTGAAAACAGTCTGAACGTGTCAGAGACATCCAGACAGCTTTATATTCACCGTAACACATTGGTATATCGTCTGGATAAACTTCAGAAAAGCACAAATCTGGATCTGCGGGTATTTGAAGATGCGATCACATTTAAGATCGCATTGATGGTGGTCAAATACATGAAGTATATGGAAACCTTTGAATATTAATTCAAATAAAGCGTGAAAGCCCCAGAGATGGGGCTTTTAAACGATATGCCCCATCAATCGGGGATGAGCGGAAATGAGGATAGAAATGACTGGAATAAAAACCTTTGGAAATAACAGCGAATCGATGGAAACCATGATCCGGATGCAGAATGTAAATTTAGTGTATCCCACAGGAACTGCTGCGTTGAAGGATTGTTCTCTGGAAATAGCAAAAGGGGAGTTCGTATTTATCGTGGGAAGCAGTGGCTCCGGTAAATCTACGATGATCAAGACACTTTTGGGGGAACTGGCGATCAGCTCCGGCAGGATTGAGGTGGCAGGAAAGAATCTGGCCAATATGAGCCGGAGGGAGCTGCCTTATTTCCGCAGAAGACTGGGTGTGGTATTTCAGGAATTCCGTCTGCTGGATGAGATGAATGTTTTTGAAAATGTGGCACTGGCGCAGAGAGTGGTGGGAGTATCCAGCCGGGAGAAACGGCGTAAGAATTCTCTGGCAATGCTGGAGATGGTGGGGCTTGCCAAAAAGCTTAAGGCATATCCCAATGAGCTTTCCGGTGGAGAGCAGCAGAGAGTAGCGATTGCCAGAGCCATGGTAAACCGTCCGGCGATTCTGCTGGCGGATGAGCCGACGGGTAATCTGGATCCGGAAAATTCCTGGGAGATCATGAAGCTTTTGCAGGATGTTCATGAGCTGGGGACTACAGTGCTGGTGGTAAGTCACAATGAGGATATCGTCAATAAAATGCAGAAACGGGTGATTACGCTGCATAAGGGACAGATCACAAGCGATGCGAGACAGGGGGGATATTTGCAGTGAGTACATTATGGTATGGCCTGAAACAGGGCATTAAGAGTATTATCCAAAATAAAATATTTTCGCTGGCCGCCATCGGAACCATTACAGCGTGTCTGTTCCTGCTGGGAGTATTCTATTCATTATTTACTAACTTTCAACATATGGTGTATAACGCAGAAAGTACCGTGGGAATTATCGTGTTTTTTGATGAGGAAGCAACGGATGCGCAGATCAGCAGTATTGGAGAACAGATCAAAGCACGAAAGGAAGTAGAACGGGTCGATTTTGTTTCGGCGGAGGAGGCATGGAAGCGTTTCCAGTCGGAAATTCTGGAGGATCAGAAGGAGCTGATGAACGTATTTGGAAATGATAATCCGTTGGAACATTCTGCTTCTTATGAGGTTTATCTGAAGGATGTAACAAAGCAGTCAGAGGTGGTATCCTTTATCGAAGGACTGAGTGGAGTCAGAAAGGTAAACAGTGCACAGGATGCGGCGACAGGCTTTGGAAGCTTTAATATGCTCATCGGTTATGTGTCTGTTTCAATTATCGTACTGCTGATCCTGGTATCGGTATTCCTGATCTACTCTGCGGTAGATATGGGAATCAATGTGCGGAAAGACGAAATTGCAATTATGAAACTGATCGGAGCAACAGACCTCTTTGTGCGTCTGCCTTTTATTGTGGAGGGAATCGCGATGGGGATCATCGGAGCGGCCGTTCCGTTGGTGATCCTGAGAATTATGTATGAAAATGTAGTATCCTTTATTGTGGCACATTTTTCTGCACTTTCCGGCTGGCTTGCGTTTGTAAGCACAGGTCAGGTGTTTCGGGTGCTGGTTCCTTTATGTATGGGAATCGGTATTGGTATTGGTGTACTGGGAAGTACTATGTCTGTCCGGAAGCATCTTCAGGTGTAAATGAAGGATGCAGGGAAAGCAGACTGGGTGAAATGAATTGTGCAGAAGGAATGGAGTGAGACAGGATGAGACGCAGATGGAAGATTGCGGCCGGTGTATGGCTGGCGGGTGCTGTACTGACAGGAGCTGCCGGTTTTGTTAAGACGGATCTGCCGGGACTGAAAAACATGGATAAAGTATATGCGGCACCTCAGCAGAGTGAGGGAACAGACTCAGATACAAGCAGCTCTTCCGGGGATAACAGCTATCAGGGGCAGCTGGACGCGGCAGAAAAGAAAAAACAGGGACTGGAAGAAGAACAGAAGGCTCTGGAACAAAAGCTGGATAACATTCAGCAATTTGCAGATGATGTAAATAAATACGTGAGAACTCTGGATATGCAGATGATGAACCTGCTGGATAACATTGAAAGCAACAAAGAGGAAATGAAAGCGATCAAAGAAGAGATCCAGGAGGTCAATGAAGAGTACGAAAAGGCACAAAGTATGCAGCAGGAACAGTATGACGGGATGAAAGCACATATCAAATATATGTACGAAAATTCGGACAATAATTATCTCGTATATTTGATGAAATCCCGTAGTCTGGCAGATTTTCTCAGCAGAGAGGAATATGTTGAAAAGGTCACAGATTATGATAAGGTTCTGTTGAACAGATATCAGCAGGTGCTGGATGAAGTGACTCTGGCGCAGCAGAGGGCGGAGGAGAAGCAGAAGGAAGTAGTTGCAACGAAAAATTCTCTGAAATATGAGAAAGAAAAGGTGGAACAGCTCTCCGAAGAAAAGACCCGTCAGATAAAGGTTTATCAGGGACTTATTAGTGATAATAAAAAGAATGTGGCAAGTTACGCGGCACAGATCGCGGCACAGGAACAGGAAATAGAAGACCTTTTGCAGCAGAATCGAGACAATATTTCTGCCCAGGAGCAGGACGGCAATACGGTTCAGATCGTGCCAACTACCGGAGAATATGCGTGGCCGCTGCCGGTATCCGGAAGGATCACTTCTGCATTTGGATATCGAAAAGCACCGACGGCAGGAGCCAGCAGCTATCATAAAGGTGTTGATATTGCGGTCAACACAGGAACAAATGTGCTGGCATGCAAGGAAGGAAAGGTTGTAACGGCAGCGTATTCCTCCTCAGCCGGAAATTATGTGGCAATTTATCATGGAGGTGGTATTTACTCCTATTATATGCACTGTTCCCAGCTAAAGACTTCCGTGGGAAAGCATGTAGAAAAGGGGCAGGTGATTGCCAAGTCCGGATCCACCGGCATATCTACAGGTCCCCATCTGCATTTTGCTATGTACAAATCAGGAAATTATGTAAATCCGATGTATTATGTAAAACAACCGTAAGGGAACAAAAGGATACCTGCAGCACAGGGCAGCGCTGCAGGTATTTTAAGTCATAGAAGGGGAAAATAAAGTTATATAATGAGATAGAGAAATGGAAAGGTGTGGTTTTATGAAAGACAAAAAATTCTGGCAGGGATTTCTGGGAGGAGCATTGTCGGTGATCGCATGTGTTCTGCTGGGATGTGTGATAATGACGGCGGCAGGGAGGATCGATCTGACCATGGTGCTGCATGGGAGCTCCAACAGTATTCTCAACAGCAGTCTGCAGCGGAAAATGACAGAGATTCAGTCTTATGTAAATCAGTTTTTTCTGGATGACATTGACCAGGAAAAAATGCAGGATGCTGTCTGCAAGGGGATGGTAAACGGCCTGGGGGATACATATGCTGCTTATTACAATGAAGAGGAATATCAGGATATGAAGGAAAAAACTTCCGGAAATTATTGTGGTATTGGTGCGGTTGTAAGCCAGAGCGCAACAGACGGAGCGATCAGCATCGTACAGACCATAAAGGGAGGACCGGCAGAGAAGGCGGGGATGAAGTCCGGAGATATGATCGTTGAAGTGGATGGCATTTCGACGCAGGGAATGGATCTCACGGCATTGATCAGTAAGACAAAGGGAGATGCCGGGACGAAAGTGAAGGTTACGGTACTGCGTGACGGACATCAGAAAAAATATACGATCACACGAAAGGAAATTCATTCCCAGACAGTGGAATCCAGAATGCTGGATAACAAGATTGGCTATATCGCTGTCAGCTCCTTTGAAGAAGTGACAAAGCAGCAGTTCAGGGATGCTTTAAAGAAGCTCGAGAAGGAAGGTGAGAAATCGTTGATCATTGATCTGCGGAATAATGGAGGAGGACTTCTAAGTACCGCTGTGGATATGCTTGACCGGCTTCTGCCGAAGGGAACTCTGGTTTATACCAAGGATAAGAACGGCGAGAAGGAGGTTTACAGTGCGACCGATGAGGAGAGCTTTGATAAACCGGTTGCGATTCTGGTGAATGAAAATTCGGCCAGTGCATCAGAGGTATTTTCCGGAGCGATGCAGGATTACAAAAAAGCAGTTCTTGTGGGAAACACGACATTTGGAAAAGGAATCGTACAGACGGTATTTGATCTGCCGGATGGCACAGCATTGAAACTGACCACCTCCAAATATTATACGCCCAAGGGAAGAAATATCCATGGAACAGGTCTGGAGCCGGATATTTCCGTGGCCTTGGATGAAACGACTTATACCCAGAAAAAAAGCGGTCTGACCATTGATAATCAGATGGAAAGAGCGGTTGAATATTTGCTGAATAAATGATACTATTAAGCTGTAAAGGAAAAGGAAAACTTTTCCGATATAAAATACATAAATCATAGGAGGGATAAATTCATGAACCGAAAAAGAATGAGAAAACGCAGCATATCATGGTTGTTGGTTTTGTCTATGGTACTGAGTCTTTTTGGCGGAGAATTTGCAAGCCCGTTAAGTGCAAAAGCAGACGGGGAAGCGACCATTACATTTGGTGATGCAAAAATCTCTTCCAACGGATATTATACATATCCGGATCTGACTGTTACAGTTGCCAATAAGTCAAAAAGAATACACAACCTGACTGTAAAGGCAAGCGATACAGTTACGTCCGGAAGCTCTGACAGTGGATATATCAGAGTAACGGGGACAACGATTGAGGATTACCTTGGCAAAAAGATTACCGGTAAGGGTATTCTCACCAAGGAAAGTCTTGACGAAAAGTATGGCACAGAGGGTGGTGTCAGTCAGGGAAGTAGTAATGAAGAGCTTTCCACAGACAGTACCTCTATGTATGAGTCTATTACCTTTGATTTTGATTCGGCGTACGGATCTGATGCTACACCGCAGGGTGCACTTATCAGCGAGGTGCAGTCATATCTCCGTACCCTTCGCTTTACTACCAGTGAGGATGGTAAGCAGGAGGTCAGCATCACAGCAACGACGCTGTCAAGCTCTGATATGAAGGTGACGATCAATGAGAAGGAAGTACAGCTTCATTATTACAATGGTCATTTCTATGGATATGTTCCATTTGCGAAGGAAGCATACGGCTGGGAGACAGGCTCATGGAAGAAGGCTTATGAGGAGGCACAGACGGCTAATTTTAGCGGTGTCACAGGATATCTGGCAACATTGACATCCCGTGGTGAGGATCGTTTTCTGTATTCTACCTTCCCGCTTTATAACAATTATGCCAAGATGGGATGGATCGGATGTACCAGAATGTCTCTGGCAGACGTTGAAGCAGGCAAGGAAACAGAGAAGCTTCCTGCATTTCAGGGTCCGGATGATCCAAACTTTGTATGGCGCTGGGTCAGCGGTCCGGAGAAGGGACTGGAATTTGGACAGCAGATCAATTCCTGCGGATATGGTTCCGGCGATGGTGGATTTGAAGCTTATGCCGGCTGTTTCTCAAACTGGGAAAATGGCAGCCATGTAGAGCCAAACGGTGGTACTTCGATGCAGCAGGAGGGCTTTGGATATTATGGCCAGTATGAGTATGGCCGTTGGAATGACTGGCCAAATGATGCTACGATTTCCGGTTATTATATCGAGTTCGGTGGTATGCCGGGAGATAATCAGAAACTGAAGGACAGCCTGGGTGAGGATGTTATCATATCCGGCAGCACGATCGAGGACAAGGTAGTAAATCCAAACGTAAAAGAGCCTGAATCCACAGATGCTCCGAAGGAGACCATGAAGGGTAAGCCGGCGATCAGGTTAAGAGACGGAGTTACCAAAATTGAAGTGGGTACCCAGTTGATTGCAGACGTGAGCAATGTTACACCGGATGATGCTGATTATGTTTATAAATGGTATTATGAGGATAAGGATACCGGCGTATGGAAAGAGATTTCTACTACCAATGACAGAATCACATTAACAGGAGATCTGATCGATCATAATATTAAGGTGGAGTTGGTTGGAAAGAATAAATATGAGGGAAGTGTCGTAAGCTCTGATCCGTTTGATGCGACACATACCAAAAAGCCGTTGACCGGCTCTCCGTCAATTGATAAGAAGAATTCGGATGACGAGCTGGAACCGGGAACTGTTCTGGTACCGAATCTTGATAAGCTGGTAAGTCCAAAGGATTCCACGATCGGGGATCAGCTGGAGTACACGTGGGTTGCCAAGGATCCGGAAACAGGCAAGGAAGAGATTGTCGGTACAGACAAGTCCTATGTTATCAAAGAAGCAGATCAGGGAAAGGATCTCTATCTGACGGTAAAAGCAAAGGACAATTCGGATGATTATACAGGAAAGGCAACCTCACAGGAGGCGCTTTCTGTTCCGGCAGCAGCAACACCAACACCGGCACCGTCAGACGCACCATCTGCCACACCGGCACCGGTTGCCATTGGAGGCAGACCTGTTATCGAGAATGATGCAACGGATGAGGAAGGAAATGACCTGAATAAGGAAGGCACAGTTCTGACTGCCAATATTGATAAGATCACACCGGAGGGAGCAAAGGCCACTCTGACATATCAGTGGTCTATCCGTGCGACAGATGGTACTCTGACAAAGATCGAAGGTGCTACCGGCAAGAATTATACTCTGAGAAAAGAAGATCTGAATAAAGATCTGGTGGTATCTGTTACTGCAGACGAGGACAGCGGTTACTATGGAACCAGACGTTCTTTCCCATATACAACAACACAGCAAAGAGAATCCATTAAGGGAACGGTTGGCATTATTAACGAAACAACAGAAAAGGATGCGAATGGCGATCCATATGAGGTGAAGCGAGAGGGAACGATCCTGACTGCAGACATTACTGGTGTTACCCCGGAGGATTCTCATGATTCCCTGACTTATCAGTGGGGGATCTGGAGTGACGATGGAAAATTCACACCGATCGAAGATGCCACAGACCGCAGCTACAGGCTGACAACGGACGAGATCGACAAAAAGATTGGCGTTAAGGTGACCGGAAACGGTTCGTATAAGGGAACGATTGATTCTTCAAAATATGATACAACCCGTACAGATTCCGATGTAAAGATTGAGGATTCTAATGAGGATGGAAAGAGACTGATCGTAGTATCACCGACTATGGAAGATACAGTGTATGCCATTGTAAAGGCGAGTGGCACCGGAACACCGTTGCTTGACATTCCGACGGTCGATGAACATAATATTGAACAGCATCCGACGATCTTTACGAAGGAGCTCCCGGGATATTACAGACCGGCGAAAGCGGGCGGCAAGCTGATCTTTACAGTAGATAAGAATGAGCAGTATATTATCTATGCTAAGAGAGAAACAACCACAGATGTTGTTATCGTAGCACCGGAAATCGATGCAAAGATCGGTGATTATGATGATAAGAACACCTTAGAAAATAACGAGGATGATACCATTTCCGTTGTAGTAAATCCGGCTGATCCGGAATATAAATACGGTATTATGGTAAAGAAGGATGGTAAGTATACCTCTTTGGGAGTTACATACGATCCGGATAAGAAGGAATATGTATATGACAAGTCCGGCAATTACTGGAGCAGGGGCGGCGAAGGAAAGGTGATCTTCTCCAATCTGCCGGCAGACGGTACCTACAAGGTAGTTGCCGTTCGAAAGGATGCTACGGTTGATAATGGTATATTGAAGGATCTCACACCGGAACAGATTGAAGGTGGATCTCCGGATATTATTTCTGAGCCGAAGCCGGTACAGTCCAGTCAGCCGACGGGAAGTCCGAGCCCATCCACATCACCAAGCAGTAAGCCGGGAGACGATGCAAGCCCAAGCCCATCCGTATCACCAAGCGGTGAGCCGGGAGAAGATGCAAGCCCAAGTCCATCCGTATCACCAAGCAATGATCCGAATGCAGGTAAATCTCCGGCACCAAGTGGAAAACCGTCTGCTTCACCGGTGACAAGTCCGAATACCTTGACAACAACGGTACCGGCTGCAACGTCATCACAATTGACACCGGATCAGATCAGCAGAGTGGATCAATTTGTAGAGGATCACGGAAAAGATTCAACCGGTGATATCGTTAAGAAAGTGGATGATCTCACAAAGGATATTATTTCATCCGGTGAGAAGGAATGGAATGAGATGTCTTCGGCAGAGCAGGATGCAGTAAACCAGCGATTGAAGGATGGTGGATGTCCATATACTTATTCGCAGCTTCTGGAGTTGGCCAATGCATACAAGATTCCAGGCTTCAAGCTTCATAAGGTAATGAAGAAGGGATCTAAAGCAAAGCTGAAGATGATGAAATGTAAGGGTGCGACAGTGATCGTAACATCTACAAACAAGAAAGTCGCTACTGTGAATAAGAAGGGTGTTATCAAGGCAAAGAAAAAAGGAAAAGCAACTCTTACTATTACAGCAGTTAAGGGCAAATACAGCAACCGTCTGGTTGTCAAGATTGAAGTTCGGAAGAAGTTTAAGAATGCGACCGAGCTGAAGAAGTTTAAGTCCGGCCGAATCAAGACTCCTACGATTCTGATCGCTAAGAAGAGAAAGCTGAAGAAGTCAACAAAGATCAAGATCTATGGTCTGGAAAAGAGTGCAAAGGTGAAGTATGTGTCATACAATAAGAAGGCACTGCCGATTAACAAAAAAGGGCGTTACACCGCAAAGAAGAAGGGAAAATCCCTGATGCGTGTAACTGTAAAGCAGAATGATAAGACATACTTTCTGTATTTGTATGTAACAGCATTCAAATAAAACAGAATAACATTTCTGAGAGATCAGAGAGAAAATCACAAGCGTCGTACGAAAGGTGCGGCGCTTGTTGACGTTTTGGACCGGATTGCCTCATCTCAGGAGAAAAATCCAATCGGGAACATTTTTTGATAATTCCTATTGACAAAGTATGAAAAGGGGTGTAATATATCCCTAGTAAGTTGATAGAGATTAAAGGGATTGGAGAAAACAAATGACAGAGTATGGATTTAACACAATGCTTTTGCACGGTGTACCACAGGAGGATCCTTACGGAGCCACTCATACACCGATTTATCAAAGCAGTGCCTTTCAGCACAAAAGTGCCGAAGATCTGGAAAATATCTTCACGAATAAGGCGATGGGGTTTTCTTACACCCGGATCAATAATCCTACCGTGGAGGCATTTGAAAAGAGAATTACAAAACTGGAACACGGAGTGGCAAGTGTCGCATGTGCTTCCGGGATGGCGGCATTATTTAATGCACTGGCCAATATCCTGCAGACCGGGGACGAGGTGGTTGCGGCAGCCGGACTTTACGGCGGCACTGTGGAGCTTTTCGAGGATCTGGAAAGATTCGGGATCACTACAAGGTATGTGACAGAGAATGAGCCGGAGGCTTATGAGAAGCTCATCACAGACCGGACGAGAGTAATCTTTGCAGAGACTATCGGTAATCCGAAGCTGGATGTCACAGACATTCAGGCAGTGGCAGATATGGCACACTCCCATGGACTGCCTCTTGTCATAGACAATACCGTGGCAACTCCTTATCTGGTAAAGCCGCTGGAGCTTGGAACTGATGTGGTGGTAAACTCTTCTTCAAAGTACATAAATGGAAACAGTGATGCCATCAGCGGTATCCTCACCTGGGGAGGAAAATTTCAATGGGATCCGGAGAGATATCCCGGACTTATACCTTATAAAAAATTTGGTCCAATGGCATATGTGGCAAAGCTTCGAAATGGATTGTTCCGAAATACGGGAGCCTGTTTATCTCCGCAAAACGCATTTCTCAATAATCTGGGGCTGGAAACTCTGGGACTGCGAATGCAGAGACAGTGTGACAATGCCTGGAAACTGGCAGAGTTCCTGAGAGATATGGGAGCAGGACTTACCGTAAATTATCCGGGACTACCGGAGAGTCCGTACTATGAGCTGGCAAAGAAACAGTTAAACGGTGGATTTGGAGCGATCATCACAGTGAGGACAGGAAGCAGGGAAAAAGCATTTGAGATCATTAACTCATTAAAACTTCCATACATTCTGTCCAATATTGGGGACACCAAGACATTGGTTCTTCATCCGGCATCTACGATCGCGGTCCATCTTTCCAAAGAAGATCAGCTCCAGTCGGGAGTATATGAGGATCAGATCCGGATCAGTGTTGGTATTGAGGATATTGAGGATCTGAAAAAGGATTTTGAAACTGCAATCCGTGCAGTAAACGCATAAATAAGAAATGATCTGATAAAAGAAGATCAAAGGAGAAAGCTGCGGCTGGCGCAGTTTAAGACATAAAGGGCATATGAAAGGATAGGTACAGAACATGGCAGTAGATTACGGAACATTAAAAAAGGGCGGATTTATGAGACAGAAGCAGAAAAATAACTTTTCTCTTCGTATCGCCGTAGTGGGAGGAACTCTTACAGCAGAAAATCTCAAAAAGATCGCTGAGGTTGCAGAGGCACACGGTGAGGGGTATGTACATCTTACCTCCAGACAGGGAGTAGAAATTCCGTTTATTAAATTAGATGATATTGACGTGGTGAAGGAAGAGCTTGCTGAGGGTGGCTGCAAGCCGGGAGTATGCGGACCGAGAGTCCGTACCGTGACAGCCTGTCAGGGTAATGCAGTTTGTCCAAGCGGTAACATTGATACACAGGACATTGCAAAGAAGCTGGATGAGCGTTATTTCGGGAGAGAGCTTCCACACAAATTTAAGTTTGGTGTAACAGGATGCCGTAACAACTGCCTTAAGGCAGAGGAAAATGATGTGGGAATCAAGGGTGCCACAAAGGTAGCCTGGAAAGAGGATGCCTGCATCAGCTGTGGACTTTGCGTAAAGGTCTGCCGCGAGGGAGCATTGAAGCTGGAGGATGGAAAGATCACACTGGATCAGGGCAAATGTAATTACTGTGGCCGCTGCGTGAAGTCCTGTCCGACAGACGCATGGGATTCTCAGAGTGCATATCTGGTATCCTGTGGCGGTACCTTTGGAAATACCATCAAGGAAGGCCAGTATATGCTGCCACCGATCACCTCAGAGGAACAGCTTTTCCGGGTGACAGATGCAGCGATCCAGTTCTTTGATGATCACGCAAACGCAGGAGAGCGTTTCAAGTTTACCATTGACAGAGTAGGAAGCGATAAATTATACAAGGTATTAAAGGAGGCATATGATGGCTGAGATTAAGGTTGATGATAATGTAGATATTACAGATGTGGTTTGCCCGGTAACTTTTGTGAAGGCAAAGGTAGCACTGGAGGAGCTTGATGATGGAGAGATCCTTGCGATCAAGATGAATGACGGCGAGCCGGTACAGAATGTACCGAGAAGTATAAAAGAAGAGGGGCATCAGATCCTTAAGCTGGAGGACAATGAGGATGGAACTTACACCCTGATCGTCCGCAAGGTGGAAGAAGAGTAAAGAAAGAACAAATCATAGAAAGGCATGGTGATACATATGGCAGCAAGAATTAATGAGCAGCAGTTTGAAGAAAAGGTATTGAAAGCGGATAAGCCGGTTTTGGTGGATTTTTATTCGGATACATGCATTCCATGCAAAAGAATGGCTGGTGTGCTTGGTGAGATTGAGGAAGATTACGAGGGTAAGCTTGATGTTGTCAAAGTCAATGTGAATTATGAGCAGGGTCTTGCCGGTAAGTATGATGTAATGTCAGCACCAACACTGATCTATTTCATTCACGGAGAGCAGCAGTGGAGACTCACCGGAGTGGCAAAGAGAGAAGAGATCACAAAGCTTGTGACAGATATCTGAAAATGCAAAACAGTGTCCGTAAAACAGGACACATAAAAATAAAAAGTCAATGTGTCTGCAGGTTAAGCCGGATACAGGAAAGGGTAAAGGTTATCATTATGACAATCACAATCGCAGGAAACAAAAAGGAGTATGAAGAGGGCGTAACAGTAGAGACGCTCATTGAGAAGGAAAATGTAGAGAATCCATTGTATGTTACGGTAACGATCAACGATGATTTCGTAGACAGAGAGAAGTTTGGCGAGACTGTCCTGAAGGACGGAGATGCTGTAGAATTTCTTTACTTCATGGGAGGAGGAGCAAGATAATGGCTTTTACAAACGAACAGCTTGAGAGATATTCCCGTCATATCATTCTCCAGGAAGTGGGAGTGAAGGGACAGAAAAAGCTGCTGAATGCCAGCGTTCTGATCATCGGTGCCGGTGGACTTGGTGCTCCGGCAGCACTTTATCTGGCAGCAGCAGGAGTAGGAACTATCGGTATTGTGGATGCGGATGAGGTAGATCTTTCCAACCTGCAGAGACAGGTCATTCATACGACTAATGATGTGGGTAAAGCAAAAGTAAAATCCGCAGCGGAGACTATGGAAGCGATCAACCCGGATGTAACCGTAAAGACATACCGCACTTTCGTAGATTCCAGCAATATTATGGATCTCATTAAGGACTATGATTTCATTATTGACGGTACCGATAACTTTCCGGCAAAGTTTTTGATCAATGATGCCTGTGTTATGGCAGAGAAGCCATTTTCCCATGCCGGTATCATCCGCTTCAAGGGCCAGCTTATGACCTATGTACCGGGAGAAGGACCATGTTACCGTTGTGTATTCAAGAATCCACCGCCAAAGGATGCCGTTCCAACCTGTAAGCAGGCTGGTGTCATCGGTGCTATGGGCGGCGTGATCGGAAGCCTGCAGGCGATGGAGGCCATCAAATATATTATTGGCAAGGGAGATCTTCTCACAGGAAAGCTTCTGACCTATGATGCGTTAAAGATGGAATTCCATACCATTAAGCTTCCGAAGGATGATCACTGTGCGGTATGCGGTGATGAGCCAACCATCACAGAGCTGATCGATTATGAGCAGGCAGAGTGTGACCTTAAGTAAAACTATTCACCGGTGCATAAAATAAGTAGACTGCTTTGCAAGCTTGCTTGCAGAAAGCAGGAAACTTATTTTATGTAAGCCGGTAAGGCTGTTTCCGCCCTTCAACCTCAGCCGGAGGATGTGCGAAGCACAGACGGAAGCTGCGATAGCAGCGGGCTGTGGTTTGAAGCAGAAAACACCGGTGAATAGAATACAGAATAAAGAGATGATATAGAAAGCAAGGTGAAAATATGGCGATCACGCTGAAAATGAAAAAGGAAGATTATGAGAAGATCCTGGCACACTGCCGGGCAGGACTTCCGAACGAGTCCTGTGGTCTTTTGGCAGGAGATATTGACGGAGAGATCAAGACGATCACAGATGTATATCTTTTGACCAATATTGATGCAAGCAATGAACATTTTTCCATGGATCCCAAGGAACAGCTTGCAGCCGTGAAGGATGCGAGAGCCAAAGGAAAGAAGCTGATCGGCAACTTTCATTCCCATCCGGAGTCGCCATCCCGTCCTTCGGAGGAGGACAAACGGCTGGCTTATGATTCCACGATGGAATATCTGATCCTGTCTCTGCAGGAGGCAGATCATCCGGTATTAAAAGCATTTGGCATTGATCCGGAGAAAAACGTTACGATACACGAGATACAGTATATATAAACACGACACAGAAAGGATGGTTCCATGAGTAAAGATTTCGAGGTGCGCCGGATTACGACAGACGTGCTGATCATCGGGGGAGGTACAGCAGGCTGTTATGCAGCGCTGACACTGAGCCGGGATACGGAGCTGTCTATTGTGATCGCGGAGAAAGCACATATTAAGCGCAGCGGCTGTCTGGCAGCGGGGGTCAATGCTATCAATGCCTATATCACAAAAGGTCATGTACCGCAGGATTATGTGGATTATGCCAAAAAGGATGCTGCCGGCATTGTCAGAGAAGATCTTTTATTGACAGCGGCAGAGCATTTCAATGAAGTGACGGCAGATATGGAGCAGCTTGGCCTTGTTATCCTCAAGGATGAAAATGGAGAATATGTTACCAGAGGAAACCGCAATATCAAGATCAATGGCGAAAACTTCAAGCCGATCCTTGCCAAAGCGGTGCAGGCACAGGAAAACGTATCCATTTTAAACCGGGTGAATATCACAAAGCTTCTGACAAAGGGCGGGGCTGTTTACGGTGCCGTAGGATTTTCTCTGGAGGATGAGGAGGCCTATGTGATCGAAGCAAAGACTGTTCTGGTAGCAACGGGAGGCGCCGCTGGACTTTACAAGCCAAATAATCCGGGCTTTTCCAGACATAAAATGTGGTATCCGCCGTTTAATACAGGAGCCGGATATGCAATGGGGATTCAGGCGGGAGCCGAGATGACATCCTTTGAGATGCGCTTTATCGCACTGAGATGTAAGGATACTATTGCCCCAACCGGAACCATTGCACAGGGTGTCGGAGCCAGGCAGGTTAATTCCAGAGGCTTTGTCTATGAGGATAAATACGGACTTACCACCAGCGAGCGTGTCTATGGCACGGTCAAGGAAAATCAGCAGGGAAATGGTCCATGTTATCTGCAAACAAGCGGAATTGATAAGGAGCAGGAAGAGAATCTCCTGAAAGCCTATCTGAATATGGCACCAAGCCAGACATTGAAATGGATTGAAACCGGAGAGCTTCCGGGAGAGCAGGATGTGGAGATTGAGGGAACGGAGCCTTATATTGTGGGAGGTCATACCGCCAGTGGTTACTGGGTGGATACCAACCGGGAGACAACGATCCATGGTCTTTATGCCGCAGGAGATGTGGCAGGAGGCTGTCCGCAGAAATATGTGACCGGAGCACTGGCGGAGGGAGAACTTGCGGCAAAGGCAATTGAAGCACAGCTTATCGGAAATGCAAAGGTTTCCGATGGAAAAGCAGGTCCGTTTGAGAATGATTTGGCGAAAAAAGCGGGATCTTCTCAGGAAAAGATAAAGAAATACATTGAGACAGAGGCAGGACAGGAGATTGATGCTTACCGGCATATCCTGAGTGAACATAAATCTTCCTTTACCGCAGAGGAGCTGGAGGAAGCGATGCAGAAGGTGATGGATGAATATGCCGGCGGCATTTCAACCCATTATCAATATAACGAGAAGCAGTTGAAGCTTGCGGATGAGAAGATCGACCAGTTGATCGCACTGGCGGATCAGCTAGCGGCAGAAAATATGCATGAGCTTCTGTTTGTTTATGAATTAAAGGAGCGTCTGATCGTCTGCAAGAGTCTGATCGCTCATTTGAGAGGACGTAAGGAGACAAGATGGCATTCCTTCAATGAAAATCTGGATTATCCGGAAACAGACGAGAATTATTTTAAATATGTCAATTCCCGTCTGGTAGATGGAAAGCTTCAGATCATCTTAAGAGACATTGTAAAGGAGGGATCCTATGAGCATACAAATTAATCAGCAGAAATGTGTGGGATGCGGACAATGTATGGAGGTTTGTCCCGGTACTCTGATCGAGAAGGAGCAGGGAAAGGCAGTCATGCGGTATCCCAGAGACTGCTGGGGATGTGCTTCCTGTGTGAAGGAATGTCCCGTTGGGGCCATAGGATTTTTCCTGGGAGCAGATATTGGCGGCAATGGAAGCGTTATGACTGTGACAAAAGACGGACAGATCTTACATTGGAATATTCATAAAAGCAACGGACGCGAGGTTACGATCGACGTGGACCGGCGCAGTTCCAACAAATATTAGAAAAGGATGGAGACGACTATGAGTGGATTAACACATTTGGATGAATTAGAGGCAGAGGCAATCTACATAATCAGAGAGGTTGCCGCAGAGTGTGAGAAGCCGGTTATGTTATATTCGATCGGTAAGGACAGCTCAGTAATGCTTCATTTGGCAATGAAAGCATTTTACCCGGAGAAACCGCCATTTCCTTTTCTCCATGTCAATACGACCTGGAAATTCCGTGAGATGATCGAGTTCCGTGATAAAACGGCAAAAGAGCTGGGTATTGAAATGCTGGAATATATCAATGAAGAGGGGGTAAAGCAGGGAATCAACCCGTTTGACCACGGTGCTGCTTATACCGATATTATGAAGACCCAGGCATTAAAGCAGGCACTTAACAAATATGGTTTTACCGCAGCATTTGGTGGCGGCCGCCGTGATGAGGAAAAGAGCCGTGCCAAGGAGAGGATATTCTCCTTCCGTAATGAGTCCCATGCGTGGGATCCGAAGAATCAGCGTCCGGAAATGTGGAAATTATACAATACAGAGATTAACAAAGGCGAAAGCATTCGTGTATTCCCGATTTCCAACTGGACTGAGAAGGATATCTGGCAGTACATTAAACGGGAAAATATCCCGATCGTACCACTTTATTTTGCAGCAGAGAGACCGGTTGTTTACCGTGACGGCAATATTATCATGGTGGATGATGACCGTATGCGTCTGGAGCCGGGCGAGAAGCCGGAGATGAAAATGGTTCGTTTCCGTACACTGGGATGCTATCCGCTTTCCGGTGGTATCGAGTCTGATGCAACCACACTGGATGAGATCATAGAGGAGACCTTAAGCTCCGTAGAATCTGAGAGAACCAGCCGTGTCATTGACAAGGACGGCGGTGCTGCAAGTATGGAAAAAAGAAAGAGAGAGGGGTATTTCTAGGATGAATGGATTATTAAAATTTATAACCTGTGGAAGTGTAGATGACGGAAAATCAACCTTGATCGGACATATTTTATATGATTCCAAGCTGCTGTATGCAGATCAGGAGAAGGCATTGATCCTGGATAGTAAGGTTGGTTCCCGTGGCGGTGAGATTGACTATTCACTGCTTTTGGATGGACTGATGGCAGAGCGTGAGCAGGGTATTACCATTGATGTAGCATATCGTTACTTTACCACGGATCATCGCAGCTTTATCGTGGCAGATACACCGGGTCATGAGGAGTATACAAGAAACATGGCAGTTGGTGCTTCCTTTGCACAGCTTGCAGTTGTAATGGTAGACGCAAAGCAGGGGGTACTGGTACAGACCAGACGCCACGCAAGAATCTGTGCCCTGATGGGTATCCGCTATTTCGTCTTTGCAGTTAATAAGATGGATTTAGTAGATTACAGCGAGGAGCGTTTCAAAGCCATTGAAAAGGATATTAAAGAGCTGGCAGAAAGCCTCGGTCTTTACAGCGTGAAGATCATTCCGGTCAGCGCGACAGAGGGTGACAATGTCACGGTAGAGTCAGACAATATGCCTTGGTATCAGGGTGGAACACTTTTAAATTATCTTGAAACAGTGGATATTTCAGAGCAGGAGAATTCTTCCGTATTTTATATGCCGGTACAGCGTGTATGCCGTCCGAATCATGAGTTCCGTGGATTCCAGGGACAGATTGAGAGCGGTAAGATTAAGGTGGGAGAGACCATCACAACACTGCCGAGCGATGAGAAGGCAACCATTAAGTCAATCCTGAACGGAGATACCGAGGTGCAGGAGGCAGAGGCAGGACAGGCGGTAACGATCCAGCTTGACCGTGAGGTGGATGTAAGCCGTGGCTGTGTGCTTACCAATGACGAGGATCTGCCATACACCAAAAATGTTACAACAACGCTTCTCTGGATGGACGACGAGCCGTTATCTCTGGGCAAGGAGTATCTTGTCAAGCTTGGAACCAAAAAGATTCCGGGTATCTTAAAAAGCATTGAGTATAAGATTGATGTCAACAGTGGCGAGCATATTCCGGCAGACCATGTAGAGAAAAATGAGATTGCCGTATGCCATCTGGAATTCTCTGAGAAGCTGGTGGTTGATAAGTTTAAGACCAACAAGACACTGGGTGAGCTGATCCTGATCGACCGTATCAGCCATGCAACTTCCGCATGCGGTGTGGTAGAGGATGTTTCCGAGGACGGTGAGGTTCCTTACTTCCAGAAGGATGATATCAAGACAGGCGGTTATATCTTCGAGGAGTTCTATTTCAATCTTGAAAACGCATTCTTGTCCAAGGTGAATACACAGGATAAGACATACCATGTAGGAGATACGGTACCGATCGAGGGCGACAGCTTCAAGTATCCGGATTATTTTGATATTCTTGCAGCAGACAGCGATGCCGTTATTCTAATCCGTAACCGTGTTATCGAGGATATCATTCCACTGTCCGATTATCAGTACACAGGACTTCCGGTACTGGATGAGAGAGGTTTTGCCCTCCGTATCCGAGTTAAGGCGGATCTGGATAATTATTTATATGAGTACAAGAATCTGGACAAGGAGAACCATTTAGAGTTCTTTAACAAGTGGTCCAAATTTGAGACATACCGTAGAATTATATGCACTGATAATTTCTGGATGATATAGTAAAGGAGTTCCATATGAAGATTTCTACCAGAGGAAGATATGCTTTGATCCTGATGCTGGATCTGGCGAATCATAACCGCGGCGTGCCGGTGCCGTTAAAAGAAACCGCAAAACGTCAGCAGATTTCAGAAAAATATCTGGAGCAGATTATTTCCGTGCTCAACAAAGCTGGCTTTGTTAAGAGCGTCCGTGGACCTCAGGGTGGTTATCTGCTGAAAAAAACACCGGAGGAATACACGGTGGGAATGATCCTGCGGCAGACGGAGGGGGATTTAATGTCCCTTTCTTCGGACACCTCCAACGAAATGGAAAAGGCTTCTGTGATCAACCGTGTCTGGGACAAAATGGGAAAAGCGGTCAATGATATTGTTGATAATATTACACTGCAGGATCTCTTGGACTGGGAAGAAGAGCAGACGGAAGAAGCCGGATTTTATGTAATCTAAATAATAAAAATAATACCGATAATGTTTCTTGGCGATACAGGATAAGGCATTATCGGTATCTTTGGTTTTGAGAAGAGAACAACGGGAAAGGAAAACGGATATGAAAGATATTATAATTATAGGAAGCGGTCCGGCGGGATTGTCGGCTGCAGTTTATGGCAGACGTGCCGGTCTGGATATTCTTGTGATCGAAAAGGAATATTGTGGAACAGGGCAGATCGCGGAGAGTGGTCAGGTGGATAATTATCTGGGCATTCCGGGGATGGAAGGATATTCTCTGGGAGAAAAATTCCGGGAGCATGCTGAGAATCTGGGGACGGCTTTTCTGGAGGAAGAGGTCACGAAGCTGGAGCAGTCCGATGGTTATTGGAAGGTGCTTCTGGCAGGCGGGGATGTTTTGGAGACAAAGACCGTGATCTATGCGGCAGGAGCATCCCATCGCCATTTAAACGTACCGGGAGAGGACAAGCTTTCCGGCAGAGGTGTGTCCTACTGTGCTACCTGTGATGGTGCATTTTTTCAGGGAAAAACCACGGCAGTGATCGGCGGTGGTGATACGGCACTGGATGATGCTCTTTATCTGTCACAGATCTGTGAGAAGGTTTATCTGATCCACCGCCGTGACGAGTTTCGCGGAAATGCGGGGACGGTGCAGAAGGTAAAGGATGCAGAAAATATTGAGATTCTGACGAATGCGAGAGTACAGGAGATTCAGGGAGAACAGCGGGTAGAGGCTCTGGTGCTGGAGGATGGCCGCAGAATGGAAGTGGCCGGTGTCTTTGCGGCAGTAGGAATGGAGCCGGTAACAGGACTGCTTCAAGGCGTTGCAGAACTTGACGAGTATGGTTATGTGGCAGCAGGAGAGCAGGGGATCACCTCGGCCCAGGGACTTTTTGTGGCCGGAGATGTGCGGACCAAGGCGCTTCGTCAGGTGATCACGGCGGCAGCAGATGGGGCCAATGCAGCGACAGAGGCGGAGAGGTATATCCGGAGATAGTATGTAACATAGAAAATGTTCATTGACTTTCTTTTCTTTCTTTCTTATAATGATAAAAAGTGAGAAAGGAGAGAAAGAATGGGCGAGATGTCAGGTGAAAAGTTAAATACAGAATATAAGCAGGAATATGTTTCAGATATAAAAAAAGAAGTAATTGCATTTGCAAATGCTGAGGGAGGCACTGTTTTTGTTGGGATATGCAATGATGGTGCTGTCAAGGGGGTAGATGATCCGGATGAGGTTATGCTTCGCATTGTGAATTCCCTGAAAGATGCAATTGCACCGGATGTTATGCCTTTTGTCAGGGTGGACAGTGTTGCTATCGAGGGCAGAAATGTGATCGAAATTCAGATCACAACCGGGACAAATCGTCCGTATTATTTGAGGGAAAAGGGATTGAAGCCCGGAGGTGTATATGTTAGAAAGGGCAGTTCTTCACAGCCTATGACGGAGGAAGGAATCCGGGAGATGCTTCTTCAGAACAGCGGAAGATCCTTTGAGTTGTGCCGGAGTATGACACAGGAGCTGACCTTTCGGGAATTCTACCGGGAAATGGAGCTGAGAGGGTTTGAAATCGGAGATGCCCAGATGCGGACACTGAAATTGATCGGGGAGGACGGATTGTATACCAATCTGGCTTTGTTGTTGTCTGATCAGTGTGAGGTGACGACTAAAATAGCATTATTTCAGGGAAAAGACAAAGAGATTTTCCGGGATCGCAAAGAGTTTTCGGGGTCTCTTCTAAAGCAGTTGGAGGATGTTTACCAATATGTTGATATGGCCAATAAAACAAAAGCGAGCTTTTCCGGGTTAGAACGGACCGATACCAGGGACTATCCGGAGGAGGCTATCCGGGAGGCCCTGCTTAACAGTATCGTTCACAGAGACTATTCCTTTAGTGGAAGTAATCTGATCAATATTTATGAGGACCGGATGGAATTTGTTTCTTTGGGAGGTCTGGTTCCGGGACTGGAGATCAATTCCATTTTTCTTGGAGTTTCCCAGTCGAGAAATCCGGGTCTGGCGGCAGTATTCTATCGTATGAAATTGATTGAGAGTTATGGAACCGGCATCGGGAGGATTCAAAGAGCATATAAAAACAGGAAAGAGCAGCCGAAGTTTGAAACAGCCAAAGGCGTTTTCAGGGTGACGTTACCTAATCGAAATGAAGAAATAGAAGAGCTTCCTTTTGTGGTTCGGGAGGTTCCTGTAAATTATATGATGTCTGTTCCGAATGAAAAGCAGCAGCTTCTTGATTATGTCAGAAAGAATAAAGTGATCACCAGAAAAGAGGCGGAAAAGCTTCTTGGAGCAGGTTCGACAAAGGCGTTTCGGCTTCTCAAGGAATTATGCGGTTCCGGACAATTAGAACAAAGAAAAAAGGGAAGATTGAGTATCTATACGGTGAACGATAATGATAATATTCAGTAAAAAAGAAAAAGCCGGAAATCAACGGAGAATATTTCATAAGGCTGCCGGATGTATTGGAGGGCTATGATCCATACATTAAAAACAGGAGAAAAGGGATATCATAATATCAATGATTGTGGTACACTAAGTAGGACTATTAGAAAGGCATGGTTATTAGTATGTTAAATCAGTTTTCCAGAACACAGCTTTTATTGGGAAAGGAAGGAATTGACCGGCTGGCATCGGCAAAGGTGGCAGTTTTTGGTATTGGCGGTGTCGGCGGTTATGTCGTGGAGGCACTTGTCAGAAGCGGTGTGGGTTCTTTTGTACTTGTTGATGATGATAAGGTATGTCTGACCAATCTCAACCGTCAGATCATTGCGACCCGCAGCACCGTTGGAAAATATAAAACAGATGTGATGCGTGACCGTATTCTTGATATTAACCCACAGGCACAGGTGGAAGTCAGGCAGTGCTTTTATCTGCCGGAAAATGCAGACGAATTTGACTTTTCCGGGTATTCTTATGTGGTGGATGCGGTGGATACTGTGACTGCCAAGCTGGACATCATTATGCGGGCGAAAGAAGCAGGTGTGCCGGTGATCAGCAGCATGGGAGCAGGAAATAAGCTGGATCCGACGAAGTTTCAGGTGGCAGATATTTACGATACGACAATCTGTCCTCTGGCGAGAGTCATGCGCCGGGAGCTTCGCAAAAGAAATGTCAAGGATCTGAAGGTGGTTTTCTCTACTGAGAAGTCGATTCGTCCTTTGGAGGATATGAGTATCAGCTGCAGGACAAATTGTATCTGTCCGCCGGGAGCAAAGCACAAATGCACAGAGCGCCGCGATATTCCGGGTAGTGTGGCATTTGTTCCATCTGTAGCGGGACTGATCATTGCCGGAGAGGTTGTGAAGGAGCTGGCAGGTCCGTTGCCGGTTCAAGAATAGAAGGGATGATATCCGATTATGAATATTGAAAAGTTAGAAAAAAATCTGAGAGACCTGATCCTGGAGGAGCAGGTGAAGCTTGGTTATCGTAAGGAGCTTTTGCGTCTGTATTATCCGTTATCCTCTCTGAATCATCTGCTGGAGGTAGATTGTACGGAAGAGGAAATGTTGGAGAGGATGAAGGAGTTTTCAGAGGCCACAAGAGCGCATTTTGGCGGGATTACAGCATCTTCCCAAAAAGAAAGATTTTGCATCCAGATTCCACCGGAGGGAGTGGAGTATGTCCATGAGCATCAGGAAGAGGATGATTTCCTGGTGAAATTTATAGAGACGATCGCCTGTCACGGCTGTACTCTGAAGGATGTGGAAACGCTTTTTGCACAGTATTCGGATCAGGTGTTTGAGGGCAGTTATGCAGGGGATGATTTTGATTATCTGTTCTATTTTCGGGACAATAAACCAAATGATTACCGCTATTGCATTACCTTTGAGGGCCGTCATGTGATCTATCACCGGTTTACTCCGGAGGATTATGTGGATTATGATTTTGGAGAGGTTATTCCGGTGAAGGGAGAGTAAGATTATGTTTACAGGAACAATTTGGTCATTGCTGCCGCCAATTTTGGCGATTGTACTTGCATTGATCACAAAAGAGGTTTACAGTTCGCTGTTTGTTGGGATCGTAGTAGGTTCCTTTATGTATGCACAGTTTCATCCATGGACGGCATTTACCGTGATCTTTGACACCATTAAGGATAGCATGAACATTAATATTTTATTTTTTATGGTTATGCTTGGAATGGTGGTTGTGCTGATGTCCCGTTCCGGCGGTTCTGCCGCCTATGGAAAGTGGGCGATTTCCAAGATTAAAAATAAAAAAATTGCATTATTATCGACCATGGGACTGGGTGTACTGATCTTTGTGGATGATTATTTTAATTGTCTGACCGTAGGCTCGGTGATGCGGCCGGTGACAGACCGCTATAAGGTATCCAGGGCAAAGCTTGCATATATCATTGATGCCACGGCAGCACCAGTCTGCATTATTGCACCGATCTCAAGCTGGGCAGCGGCAGTAAATTCCTATGTGCCGAAGGGATCCTCCCTGACCGGATTCAGTTTATTTCTGCGGACGATTCCGTATAATTTATATGCCATTCTGACCTTGATCATGGTCTTATACCTGATCCTGACCGGCTTTGATTTTGGTCTGATGAAAAAGCATGAGATCAATGCAGAACGGGGAGATCTTTTTACCTCCGGATCGGAGAATATCAAAGAGGAAAAGCAGGAAAAGGTCAATGAAAAGGGGCGCGTGGCGGATCTGATCCTGCCGGTTTTATTGTTGATCGTATCTGCGATCGGAGCCATGATCTATACCGGCTTTTTAGGGGGAGCGACCAATGTTGTTGCTGCATTTTCCGGCTGTGATTCCGAGAGGAGTCTGATCTTTGCGGGACTTGTCACGATATTATTCTGTATGATCTGGTATCTGCCACGAAAGGTACTGACATTTCAGGACTTTATGGACAGTTTTGTAGAGGGCTTTCGTCTGATGGTTCCGGCAATGGCGATCCTGACCTTTGCATGGGCATTGAAGGGGATTGGCGATCATTTGGAGATCAGTACATTCGTTAAGGGTGTTGTAGGACAGAATGCATCCGCCAGCCTGTTTATTCCGATGATCGTTTTTGTGATAGCGATCTTTCTGGCATTTTCTACAGGGACAAGCTGGGGAACCTTTGCGATTCTTGTACCGATCGTGATTGCTATGTTTCCGGAGCAGGGACATATGGAAATGATGATCATTTCCGTGTCTGCAGTTTTGGCCGGAGCGGTGTGTGGTGATCATGTGTCCCCGATTTCGGACACAACGGTCATGTCCTCGGCGGGAGCACAGTGTAATCATATGAATCATGTATCGACACAGCTTCCCTATGCGGCAGTGGTGGCGGCCGTTTGTGTTGTGGGCTATATTCTGGCGGCATTTATCCAGATCTGGTGGATCGTACTTTTGTTGAGTGTGGCGATCCTGCTGGCAGTGCTTACCGGGATGCGTGTATGGCTTCAGAAGAAAGCGTGATCTTAACATCAAGGAGGAATGCTATATTATGTCTTTAATCAGTCAAGAGCTGTTCGTGAGACAATCTGCGAGCTTGTTAGGCAGAAGGAGTTTCGGGAGAAACCTTCGAGACTGCAGTGTCTGTATGTGTGTAAGACTCTGGAGGCGGCACTTAAATGGAAGGAGAATTTTGAAAGCTTTGACCGGAAAGTACTTCAGTTAGTCAGTTTGAGTTCCGATGGAGAGGTGTTTACCGGAGATGCAGCTTTGCTGCCGGGAGTTAATGGAGACAGTTTTGATCGCAAAATACAACAAGCACGGGATTATTGGAGTGGCCGTCTGACGGGTAAGCTGGAGGAAACGCTTTTGGGCGGAAGGATCAGGGTGGAACGCATTTTAGAGGATTATCAATAAAATATACGCTACTAGACAAAAAAGATAAATAATATGCAAAGTTTTTCGGGTTGAAACCGAAAAACTATAGAAAATGAGATTTGAATTATTAGCCAATCGACTTGACGAGTGCTAAAATAAGTGGTATAACATAATCGAAAGTAAAAATGCAATACAGCAGGGTTGATATATTGGATGGTTTATCACCCTATTAACAGCCTTGGAGGGATGCGAACCGGTTCGTATGCCTCTTTTCTGTATATTTTCAAAGCTTCCGTTTTCCCGGTAGTAAGTGAAGGGAAAATGGACAGTTTCATTTTATTCGGAGGTGAGGATCATGAAGAAACGAGATTATTACGATGTCCTTGGTATCCGGAAAGGAGCGGATGAGAAGGAGATCAAAAAAGCATACCGTAAGCTTGCCAAAAAATATCATCCGGACGTAAATCCGGGGGATAAAGAAGCAGAGAAGAATTTTAAAGAAGTAACCGAAGCATATAATGTACTCAGTGATGCAGAAAAGAAAAAGCTTTATGACCAGTATGGTTTTGCAGCGTTTGAAGAAGGAGGAACAGGTTCTACAGGAAACGGACATTTTTATCAGAGTTATGGCGGTCCTGATTTTGGGACAGGTGGCTACCGGGAATATCATTTTGAGGGTGGCGATATGGATGATATCTTTGATGATATTTTTGGTGGTATGTTTCATGGAAGATCCCACGGAGAGAGCTCTCGCGGGCAGAGCCATTATGGTTTTGGCAGTGGTTTCCGTCAAGGCACAGGAAATGGCTTTGGAGGATTTGGACAGGGTACCGGAACGGCGAAAGGAGAAGATCTGGAGGCACAGACAGACATTACCTTTGAAGAGGCGGCCTTTGGCTGTGACAAAACGATCCATCTGGTTTCGCAGGACGGTTCCGGACAGAGAACATCCCTGCAGGTACACATTCCTGCCGGAGTAAACGATGGCATGCGTGTACGTCTTCGTGGCAAGGGACAGCCGGGATATGGAGGTGGTCCGGCCGGCGATCTGTTTTTAAAGGTGCATGTACAGCCTAAGCCGGGATTTGACAGAAAGGGAATGGATATATATACTCAGATTGAGGTTCCTTTTACAACGGCAGTTTTTGGCGGCGAGGCACCGGTGGATACGCTAAGTGGCAGAGTGATGTGCCGTATTCCGGAGGGAACCCAGGCGGGAAGCAAGATCCGGCTTCGTGGAAAAGGCATTGTGTCCATGAAGGATTCTTCCGTTCATGGAGATGAGTATGTGACAGTACAGGTAAAGGTGCCAAAGGATCTGAGTCCGCAGGCAAAGCAGAAGCTCCGGGAATTTCAGCAGATATGTGATGGAGAATGTCATAGCCGGCGAGGCAGTGCTGCCTGAGAGAAGATCATTGAAGAAATCAGTGGGCGGGTGTATTGCTGTCGGTGACAGAAAATAGAAATTAAAAAGACAGAAAACTATAAAAATAAGAAAGAGAGGACATTTCATATGAGTGAGACAATGAAAACAATCCGTACAAGAAGAAGTATTCGCAAATTTCAGGACAAAATGCCGGAGAGAGAGTTGATTGACCGTGTGATCGAAGCCGGAACATATGCAGCCACAGGAATGGGCAGGCAGTCACCGATCATTGTAGCGGTATTAAATAAAGAAGTGAGGGATAAGCTTTCCCGTATGAATGCGGAGATTATGGGAGCGGCTGAGGGGACGGATCCTTTTTATGGAGCACCGGTTGTACTGATCGTACTGGCAGATAAGGCAATGCCAACCCATGTGTATGATGGTAGTCTTGTTATGGGAAATCTGATGCTTGCAGCCAAAGATGCAGGGCTTGGAAGCTGTTGGATTCATCGTGCGAAGGAGGAATTTGAAAGTGAAGAGGGAAAAGCACTTTTGAAGTCTTTGGGAATTACGGGAGATTACGAGGGCATAGGCCATTGTGTTCTTGGATATGTGAATGGAGATGAGCCGGGAGCAGCACCACGCAAGGATGATTATGTATATTATGTGGAGTAAAACGATGAATATGAAGATTTTCCAGACAATGAAAAATTATAAATTAAATTATCTGCCAAAGGATATTCTGGCAGGTATTATCATAGCGGCAGTATCAATCCCGATATCCATGGGATATGCGGAGGTCTCAGGACTTCCGCCTGTCTATGGACTGTATGGGTCTGTACTGCCTATTTTATTTTTTGCTATGTTTACCACGTCACCCCAGTTTATCTTCGGAGTAGATGCGGCACCGGCAGCGATCATTGGTGCGGCGGCTGCGGGACTGGGTTTGCAGGCACAGTCTCCTGAAGCCATGGCATTTATTCCTATGACAGCATTTTTTGCCGGAGTGTGGCTCATGATCTTTTTCTTATTAAAAGCAGGAAAGATGGTAGACTACATATCTACTCCGGTTATGGGAGGTTTTATCAGCGGAATTGCGGTAACGATCATATTAATGCAGATTCCCAAAATACTGGGAGGCAGCTCCGGAACGGGAGAACTGCCGGAGCTGATCGTTTCCATTATCGAAGCGGCATCGCATATCAATCCGGTTTCTGTTGTACTGGGGATTTGTTCTCTGGCGGTGATCGTTGCGGCAAGGAAGCTGGCACCAAAGTTTCCTATGGTGATCGTGGTTATGGCGGCGGGGGTATTGTTGACCATTTTTGGTCATATTGATCAGTATGGTGTAAGGCTGTTATCTGCTGTGGAACCGGGGCTGCCACATTTTCAGTGTCCGCAATTTCGGTCAGTAGATCTGTCTCAGGCAGCAGGACGCGGACTGATGGTTGCCGTTGTGATCATGGCGGAGACGCTGTTATCGGAGAATAATTTTGCATTTCGAAACGGATATAAGATCAGAGATAATCAGGAAATACTGGCATGTGCGGTGGGAAATATTGCATCGGCAGTTGTTGGATGTTGTCCGGTCAACGGAAGCATTTCCAGAACGTCCATGAATGACCAGTATGGCGGCAGAACACAGATGGTTTCCATTGTGGCAGGTTTTACTATGATATTACTGCTGTTGTTTGGTACGGGATTTATTGGATATCTTCCGGTGCCGGTTCTCACGGCCATTGTGATATCTGCTCTTATGAAGGTGGTAGAGTTTGATCTGGCAGAAAGGTTGTTCCGCGTCAGCCGGAATGAATTTTATATTTTTATGGCTGCCTTTTTTGGTGTCCTTTTGCTGGGTACGATTTATGGAGTGATCATAGGAATTATTCTTTCCTTTATCGCAGTGGTCTTGAAAGCGACGAATCCCCCAAGGGCTTTTCTGGGAGTTATTCCGGGAAGAGAGGGCTTTTATGACTGCAGTAAGAACCGTTATGCCCATGAAATTGAGCATGTGATAATCTACCGTTTTAGTGAGAGTCTTTTCTTTGCCAATGTAAAGACTTTTCAGGAGGATATTGAGAACAGCATAAAAGAGGATACAAAGGTTGTCATTGTGGATGCCGGAGCGATGACAAGTATTGATATTACTGCGGCAGACAGGCTGGAAATGATGTGTGACTGTTTTGAAAAACAGGGGATACATTTTTATATGACAGAGCATATGGCATCAGTGAATGAGCAGATGAGACAGCTTGGGATCGGACATCTGATTGAAAAAGGAAATGTACGCCGGACCATTACGGCAGCACTTCATGACAGCGGATACATGGAGCCATATGTTCTCGATGGATATACTGTCCATAAAAACGGACATATGCTTAATATTCCCGCGGAAACAGAAAATACGCTGGAGGAGTTTACCTGGGCTTTTGGTGACGAGACAGTGGACCAGATTGAAAAGCGTGTACATCAGGTGTTGGAGAGCATTCACAGTATGCCGGACTGGGAAGAGATTGCGGAGCAGGGAATCGAGAGCAGCCTGAAATACTGGCATGGTATTGGAGCTATTGATGAGGATGAGTTTTTACGACGTATGGAGATTCATATGGATGAACTGCCGGAAAAACTGGCGGATCAGGATCACCGCAGGATTATTCTCGGCTTGCTGGAAAAACGACGTCATCATATCCGGGAGCAGATTGGCAGAGAACATCCGGAGGTATTGGAAAAGCTTCAGAGACGCCGGGAAAAGCTGGAACAGCGGCTGGAAAAACAAAATCCGGAGGGAGCCCGCAGATTGCGCCAGTGGGAGCGTGAGCTTCGCTGGAAAAAAGAAGAAAATGAAACGATATAAAAGGTGGTTATGTGGGCTTGGATTTTAAAGCGTATGATGTCGTATTTCTGGACATTGGCATGGATGCCATTTTGCGGAAAAGAAGAAAGAATGGGGTAAAAATGGAGTTTCCTTTTGTTGGAGGGAAGAGACAGGTTTTATTGGAGGATATCATATATATATAAAGCCGTTCTCATCAGTTGTGGTTTGCTAAACAAGAAAGGGTTGTGCCTGAACATTTTCATCTGTTAAGGCAACAACCCTGTTGATTGTGAGTTATTTGATAAATTTATTGTGCGATCAATTGCCATTTCTGACAGTTATGTCCGTTGTAAACCCATTGCTGTACATTGCCGTTATTGCTGCGGTTTGCATTAGCAATCTCGACAACACTCTTACAGCCGGAAGACTTTGTATAAATACTATAGCTTCCGTCAGAATTTTTTACAAGCTTGTAAAGCTGGGCACTGCAGTTGGTATTTTTGTAAATTCCGATGTTTGTCCCATTTGCACTGCTGTTGCACGAAACATCCAGAAGAAATGTCCTGCCGTCTCCCAGACAGGAGTAAATATAGTAATATCCTTTTCCGTCAGGAACAAATTTCCAGGTATTATTTGCTTTTGCTTTGGAAGCAGAGTACTGGATGACATTTGTACCATTTACCGCTTTTGCACCGCAGACATCCATATACAGACCGCTGTTTACGTTTTTCAGCATATATGTTTTGCCGGTATCAATGCTGCCTGTGGAATCGGAGTTATTGCCTGAAGAAGGATACACGGCAGTGATGGCATTGATGATCTTTGGCTGTGTAACTGCACCGGTATTGCGGTTAAATAAACCGAAACCGTATGTGCCGGTTACGCCGTTGTCCCACCAGATTGGAATACAGCCGTATTTCTTTGCGTAAGTGCAGACTTTGGAAGCAAATTCCGCACGGCATGCCATGTTGTTTGAATCGAAAGCAGATTTGTCAATGGCACCGTATTCTCCGATCACGACCGGATATCCCTGGCTGCAGAATTTGTTATACAGACTGTTAAACTGGGATTTCAGATAAGACTCATCGCCCCAGGAATCAACCTTTGAGCTGTTGTTTGCCTTGCTTCCCCATTGGGTTGCCGTGGTACTTTCTTCTCCGCAGAAGCCCCAAGGATCATAATAATGAACAGAGATCATGATGCGCTTTCCGCCGGCAGTGCAGTTGTTGTCGGTAGGAACCCGGAAACCATAATCGCCTACGGTGTAGTTGACGTTAGTGTTCCAGCCCGGGAGCATTAACCAGCGCTTCGCATTGTTTCCGCCGGAAGTGCGTACGGTATCTACAAAGATCTGATTGAGCTGATTGATATTTTCATAATATGTTCTGTTTGGAGTTCCGTAAGTGCCATCAAATTCTTCATTCATGGATTCGAAGATCAGGTGCTGGTCATATGACTGAAAACGTGTGGCAATCTGTTTCCAGCAGGCTTTGTATTTGGCACGGATCGCAGTCTGGTTGGAACCGTCACAGAAAAGCCAGCCGCCATCGACAGAATGATAGCCATCTCCATGCATATTGATAATAACATACAGGTCATTGGCAATACACATATCAACTACCTGCTGTACCCTGTTTAACCAGGAAGAATCAATGGTGTAACTGGAGTTGCTGCTGATCTTGCCCAAATAGGAAACCGGAATACGGATGGAACGAAAACCGGCATTTTTAACTGACTTGATCAGATTGGCGTTGATCGTAGGATTACCCCAGCTTGTTTCATTTGGCGTTCCGTTCAGGGATGCTTCCAGCTGATTTCCAAGGTTCCAGCCGGCTCCCATTGCGGATGTGATCTGTCTCTGGTTCAGATTAACAAAGCTCGCTGCTTTTGCGGTTTTTGGAGCAGAAAAACCATGAAAACCATTGAGTGTGGATAGTGTTACCGCCGCTGCCATTACGACAGCAAAGATTTTTTTAAATCTCATAAACCCTCCTTTGAAAAAGCTCTGCCTTTTCGAAATATTTTTGTTTTGCTCACCCTAGAATAAATGTTAGCATGGTTTGTGCAAAATAACCATATATAAAACAATTCATAAGATAAAATCGGCAAAAACAACAAAAATACTGCAACTTAAATGATTTACTATAACATTTAAGTCGGATAAATTGCACAAATTTGGAAACGTAGTATGTACAACTTTACAGCTATTTTGTAAGTTTAAGTTTTTTAATAACAACATGTAGTTATTTGCATATTTTGACTCTTGATTTGCCTTGTAACCTCGGAGAAATATCGTTATAATGTAATAAATATATAATGACAGGAGAGCAGGTGAGCATATGAAAAAGGTGATTAGTATAGGAATACAAGGTTTTTCTGATCTGAGAGAGCAGGATTGCTTTTTTGTAGATAAAACAAATTTTATAAAAGAATGGTGGGAAAACCGGGATGTTGTAACATTGATCACACGTCCACGCCGTTTTGGTAAGACGTTAAATATGAGTATGCTGGACTGCTTCTTTTCTAATAAATATGCGAACCGGGCGGATCTGTTTGAGGGACTTTCTATCTGGCAGGATGAAACGTATCGGAAACTGCAGGGAACATATCCTGTGATCTTTTTGAGTTTTGCTGCTGTGAAAGCAGGCAATCTGGAGGATGCCAAAACCCAGATCAAACAGGAAATCGCAAGGCTGTACTGGGAAAATAGGAATCTCATGAAAGAAGATATTTTTGGTGAGGATGAGCGTGAATTGTATTACCGGACAACAGTAAAGATGGATGATGTTACGGCACAGGATTCTTTGAGAAATTTGTCTGTCTGGATGGAACGTTATTATGGCAAAAAGGTCATTATTCTTTTGGATGAATATGATACTCCAATGCAGGAGGCGTATGTTCAGGGATACTGGGATGAGTTTACGTCTTTTGTGAGAAGTTTGTTTAATGCGTCTTTTAAGACAAATCCTTATCTGGAACGGGCGATTATGACGGGAATTACCAGAGTATCCAAGGAGAGTATTTTTTCCGATCTGAATAATTTACGTGTCGTAACGACGACTTCTAATCTGTATGCAGATTGTTTCGGTTTTACGGAGGAGGAAGTTTTTGCTGCACTGGATGAGTATGGAATGGGAGATAAAAAGGATGAAGTGAAACAGTGGTATGATGGTTTTACTTTTGGGGAACACAGAGATATTTACAATCCGTGGTCCATTACAAATTATCTGGATGAAGGCAGATTATATCCATACTGGGCATCCACAAGCTCCAATGGGCTTGTGAGCCGGTTGATCAGGACGGCATCTGCAGATGTGAAGGAGAAGATGGAGGATCTGTTGAGGGGACAGACGATCTCTGTGAATTTTGACGAGCAGATCGTATATAACCAGTTGGATGACAATGAAGAGGCGATCTGGAGTCTTCTGCTTGCTGGTGGTTATCTGAAAGTGCAGAATATAGACTACCGCGGGATTACTTTGGAACCATGGTACACACTGGACATTACAAATATTGAGACACTGAGCATGTTCATGACAATGTTCCGGGGATGGTTTAAAAATAAAGATGCGAACTATAATGATTTTGTGAATGCCTTGTTAAAGGGCAGTCTCAAGGAAATGAATATCTATATGAATGATGTTGCACTTGCAACCTTCAGCAGCTTTGATGCCGGAAAGAAACCTTCTGAGAAAAGCCAGCCGGAGCGGTTCTATCATGGATTTGTTCTGGGACTTCTGGTGGAGTTACGGGACAGGTATCAGATCCGTTCCAACCGGGAAAGTGGATATGGACGATATGATGTGATGCTTACACCGGTGACAGAGGTGGATGATGCCATTGTGATTGAGTTTAAAGTGCATGAACCGGATGAGGAGGAAACTTTAAAGGATACGGTTCGGGGAGCTTTAGAACAGATCACAGAGAAAAACTATGATGCCGAACTGCTGGCACAGGGAATATCGGCAGACAGGATCCGTCATTATGGCTTTGCCTTTGAAGGAAAAAAAGTTTTGATCGGACAGGACGAAATTAAGAGAAAGCATTGAATTTTACAAAGGGAAACAATTAACTATGAATAAAAAGGAATTGTTATTTTATGATGATTACGAAGCTTTTTACACAATGACAAAAGAATCAAATGCGTTTCAGTCTTTTTGTAAAGATGCTTTTGGTGAGGACTTTTCACAGGATGGATTTAGCAACAAAGAGCAGATAGATATGATTCTGAAATACATACCGCAAAATGATGATGTACATATTTTGGACATTGGCTGTGGTAATGGAAAAATGCTGGGATATTTGCAAGAGAGGACAAGGGCACATATATATGGCTTTGATTATTCGAAAACGGCAATTACTACTGCAAAGGCTCTGTTCTGCAAAAATGCCGAATTTAGAGAAGGTATCATCGGTGAAATAGAATATCCTAAAGAAAAATTTGATGTGATTATTTCTATGGACACCCTTTATTTTGCCACAGATATGACCGCATTTGTGGCACAGACGCGAAACTGGTTAAAAAAAGATGGTGTGTTTTTTGTTGGTTACCAAGAAGGTGATGTTATACCGAAAACATCGAATGCTCACACTACGATGTTGGTAAAGGCGCTGCAGGAAAATAACATGACATATGAAGTCACGGATATTACAAAACAAACTTATGAATTACTTAAGAAAAAGCGGGAGTCGGCAATAAAATATCGTACACTGTTTGAAGATGAAGACTATAGCCAATGGTTTGATATGCTGATTGGTCAGACAGAATATAGTAATGTACCGTTTGAACAATTCAAAGAAAAAATGGCAAGATACATTTATGTTATTAGGAACGGATTACGGTGATATTATGGAGTATATGCCTGAAAATGAGAAATAGTAAGACCGTTATTATAAGTTTGAATTATAGAATATTACATATGTGATAATTCAAAAAAGGAAGGAGCTGTGCTGATGAGGAAACAAGACCTTTCAGAAGAGGATATATGAGAACAAGTAGATATGCAGGAGATAATATATTTTGTCCACATGAACAGTAAAAACAAAACGGAACAAATGTTCTGCTTTTATTGCATTGACAATTATACTGTGCTATACTGATTTTATGAAGGATGAAAGATACATAGGGAATGAATCGCCATCAGGGAGAGATTTGTTCCCTGTCTTATTATAAAGTAAAAAGACACAAATCGGAGAGAGTACCGGATATGTTCCCTGTAGTTTCCGGTAATTCTCTTATTTGGAGGTGTTCAGACAATCATGGATCATTTTATATTACATTCCGAATACCAGCCCACCGGTGACCAGCCGGAGGCCATCGACGCCCTGGTCAGGGGCTTCGAGGAGGGTGACCAGTTTCAGACTTTGCTTGGTGTTACTGGCTCCGGTAAGACATTTACCATGGCAAATGTCATTGCAAAGCTTAATAAACCGACTTTGGTCATTGCGCACAATAAGACTCTGGCGGCGCAGCTCTACGGCGAGTTCAAGGAATTCTTCCCGGAGAATGCGGTGGAGTATTTTGTATCCTATTATGATTACTATCAGCCGGAAGCATATGTTCCGTCTTCTGATACTTATATTGAGAAGGACTCCTCTATTAATGATGAGATCGATAAGCTTCGCCATTCCGCTACGGCTGCACTGACAGAGCGGCGGGATGTGGTGATCGTTGCCAGTGTATCCTGTATTTATGGTCTGGGTAGTCCTATTGATTACCAGAATATGACAGTATCCCTGCGTCCGGGTATGATGAAGGACAGGGATGAGGTTATTCGCAGACTGATCGACATGCAGTATACGAGAAACGATATGGATTTTCAGCGTGGTACGTTCCGGGTTCGCGGGGATGTGCTGGAGGTGTTCCCGGTTTCAGAGTCAGAGCGTGCGATTCGTGTGGAGTTTTTTGGAGATGAGGTTGACCGGATCACGGAGATTGATGTTCTGACCGGTGAGGTATTATCGGAGCTGGAGCATATGGTAGTATTTCCGGCATCGCATTATGTAGTAGATAAGGACGCTATGGAACGGGCCATCCGCGATATTGAGGCAGAGCTGGAGGATCGTGTCCGGTATTTCCGCTCCGAGGACAAGCTTTTGGAGGCACAGCGGATTTCCGAACGGACCAATTTTGATATTGAAATGATGAGGGAGACAGGATTTTGTTCCGGAATTGAGAACTACTCCAGACATCTTTCCGGCTTGAAGGAAGGAGAGCCGCCTCACACGCTTTTAGATTATTTCCCGGACGATTTTATTATTATGGTAGATGAGTCTCATATGACGATTCCGCAGATCCGGGGCATGTATGCCGGGGACCGGTCCCGCAAAAAGACATTGGTGGATTATGGTTTCCGTCTTCCGTCAGCTTTGGATAACCGTCCGCTGAATTTTGAGGAGTTTGAGCAGCATATTAATCAGATGATGTTTGTTTCTGCAACGCCAAATATCTATGAGAAAGAGCATGAGCTGGCGAGAGTGGAACAGATCATACGTCCCACCGGCCTTTTGGATCCGGAGATTGATGTACGTCCAGTAGAGGGGCAGATTGACGATCTGCTGGGAGAGGTCAACCGCACCATTGCTGCCGGCAATAAGGTGATGGTCAATACACTGACAAAGCGGATGGCAGAGGATCTGACGGATTATCTGAGGGAAGCCGGGATTCGGGTGAAGTATCTTCACTCTGACATTGATACTCTGGAGCGGTCGGAGATTATCCGTGATATGCGTATGGATGTTTTTGATGTGCTGGTGGGAATTAACCTGTTGCGGGAAGGCCTGGATATCCCGGAGATCGCATTGGTTGCCATCCTGGATGCGGACAAGGAGGGTTTCTTACGTTCTGAGATTGCACTGGTTCAGATTATCGGACGTGCCGCCAGAAATGCCGAGGGACATGTTATTATGTATGCCGATATGATGACGGATTCCATGCGAAATGCGATTGATGAGACAAACCGGCGCCGGAGCATACAGCAAAGATATAATGAAGAGCATGGCATTACACCGCAGACGATCAAAAAGGCAGTACGGGATCTGATCCGTATTTCCAAGAAGGTGGAGGAAACAGAAACGGGTGATATCCAGAAGGATATTGAGTCTATGAGCCGTAAGGAGCTGGAACAGCTTGTGGACAAGATTAAGAGAAAGATGAATACGGCAGCAGCAGAATTAAACTTTGAGCTGGCAGCAAACTTACGTGATCAGATGTTGGAGATTAAGAAGCAGTTAAACGATTAAAGGAGGCGTGTATGAGCATTCAGATAGGAGTAGACTATTATCCGGAGCAATGGCCGGAACAGATGTGGGAGCAGGATGCCGATCGGATGAAGGAATGTGGAGTAAAAGTGGTGCGCATGGCAGAGTTTGCCTGGAGCCGGATGGAACCGGAGGAGGGCACTTATGACTTTGAATGGCTGGATCGTGCTGTGTCCGTTTTTGCGGACAGACGGATGCAGGTAGTTTTATGCACACCGACATGCACCCCGCCTTTATGGGCGTTTGAAAAGTATCCGGAGATCATACAGACCGGACCGGATGGACAGAGGATTGCTATCGGGATTCGTGGCCATCGTTGTATGAACAGTCCTGTTTATAGGACACTTTGTGAGAAAATCATAAGACAGTTGGTGAACCGGTACCGGGACAATCCTGCCGTGATCGCTTATCAGATCGATAATGAACTGGAAGCGAATCATTGCCGTTGCCAGGTATGTCAGGAATCCTTTCAGAACTGGATGCGGAAAAAATACAGAAATGTACAGGAGGTCAATGCCGCTTATGGGAATTCTGTCTGGAGTGGAGAGTATTCCTCCTTTTCTCAGGTAAAGCCGCCGATGGGCGATTTTATTAAGTGGCAGAATCCATCATTAACACTGGATTATAACCGGTATGCTTCGGAAAGTACGGTGGCATATCTTGAATTCCAGCGGACATTGATCCATTCTCTTGACCCGGATGCATGGATCACGACAAATAGCTGGCTGTGCGAAAATATGCCGGATTTTTATGATCTGTTCCAAAATTTGGACATTGTATCCTATGATAATTATCCAACGACAGTACTGCCAGAGAGTCAGGAGGAGTTATATTCTCATGCATTTCATCTGGATCTGATGAGAGGAATCAAACAGCAAAATTTTTGGATCATGGAACAGCTCAGCGGTGCAGTAGGAAGCTGGATGCCAATGTCCCCTTCTCCGGAACCGGGGATGATCAAGGGATATGCTTTGCAGGCGATCGCACATGGAGCCGATACAGTCGTTCATTTCCGGTGGCGTACGGCGGTGGCCGGTGCAGAAATGTACTGGCATGGGATATTAGATCACAGCGATGTACCGGGCAGACGATATGAGGAATTCCGGGAGCTTTGCCGGATTGTTGATGGATTGCAGGAAATGGATGGATCCTATGTGAAGAATTCTGTGGCACTGTTATACAGTTCAGATAATGAATATGGGTTTAAGCTGCAGCACCAGGCGGAAGGAATGTATTATCTGGAACAGCTCAAAAGTCTCCACGATGGATTTACCGCGATTGGTGTCGGAGTGGATATCATTGACGAATCTGCAGATTTATCAGCGTATGAAATTGTACTTGCGCCAACGATGCTGATCACTCACGAGGAGACAGAGAAAGCATTGCATGAATTTGCTGCTCAAGGAGGAACGATCCTTCTGACGAATCGTTCCGGAGTGAAGGATTCGTATAACAAATGTGTCATGCAGCCGCTTCCGGGAATATATAGGGAACTGGTTGGAGCGAGGGTGCGGGAGTATAATGCACCTGGGTCATATTTGGGACAGTTGAAACTGACAGATGATGTGCTGCGGGAAAATTATAAAAAAAGCTGCCGGTATTATCCGGGAGGAGAGGCTGATGAAAAGCTACTCCGGGAGAATGCCGTGTACCGCCAATGGTGTGATATACTTGAAGCAGAAACGGCACAGGTGCTTGCGGAGTATGGAGATCGTTATTATTCAGGCAGCGCAGCTGTGACAAGAAACTGTTACGGAGCAGGAACGGTATATTATATAGGAACAGTATGTGACAGAATGTTCTATATTTCATTGGCAAAATGCATGGCATCGGAAAAGAGAATATTCTATTATGATAATCTCCCATTGGGAGTAGAGGTTACATACAGGCAGAAAGACGAAAAATTGTGGAGATTCGTATTTAATAATACGAATAAAGAACAAAAAGTATGCCTTGATTCAAAAACATATTGGATGAAACCGTTTGAGATGAAGATCAGCAGGGAATCGGAGGAATTTATATGAAATGGTGGAAGAGGCTTTTTTTGTCAGTGATCAGTTTGATCTGGGGGTATGTTTCTGTAGATTATTTATATATTGCTCTGGGAAATCTTACCGGAAACAGAGTACACGGAACTGGAAATGAGATATCGGGAACACTGCTATGGCAGCTGGCCGGATTTGGATCATTTATTATATGGCTTTTGCTTCTGGCTGCATATACAAGGCTGATACGCTTTCTTTCTCCGAAAGTGGATATGATAGAAGTAGATAAACAGGAAAAGAATCCCAAAATGAAAAGAAAATTTTTTGATATCATTCTACAATATGGGTTGATCGTTACGGGCATGATGATACGTTGGGCATATCTTTGTCTGATATATCTGCCCGGGAGATAATATTGGCGAAATCCGGAATGGAGGATATTATGAAACAAACATGGGTAACATTGACGAGAAAAGCAGCTGTCTGTCTGCTGGCCGTACCGGTGCTTGCAGGGCTTTCCGGCTGCATACAAAAATTGGCTGACTCAACATCAACGAAGCAGACCAAGGAAGCACAGGCAACGTCAACCGGTACACCGTTCCCGTAATATGCTTCCATGGATGATGAGCCACGGGCGATTTCGGGTAAATGCGGGGATCATGCGGAATGGTCGTACAGTACGGGGACGACGATGCCAAGGAAATCAAGCTTTCTCTACCGGATTCTCTGGAAAGATGCGCAGGCTTTTTATGAGTGCCACAGATTAAAAAAATTTGTTTGTGGCGGAAGCATCAAGAAGATTGGCACGCAGGCGTTTCGGGGTGCGATCAAAAAGGATGGCGTTGTTTTAGAGGATTCGTTAGAGGATGTTGAAGTTGGTGAAGAGGTATTCTAGTCTGATTTTGATATCAGAGCGGGTAACTTTAATTTATAGAAATCATTGTGTCGATCAAAAGGGTATGATAAGATAACAGGAGAAGAGAAAATACGGGATGAGTACAATAAAGAACTCATTATCGTTGTAATAGCCTTCGGGAGAAATGGAGGGGCAGATGGCATCGATTAAGGACATTGCAAAAATTTGTGGCGTGTCAGTTGCCACAGTCAGCAAAGCGCTAAACGACAAAAAAGACATTGGGGAAGAAACCAAAAAACATATCAAAGAAGTAGCGAAGGAGCAGGGATATTTTCCGCAGTATTATGCCAGGGCGATTCGCATGAACAAAAGCTTTAATATTGGTGTACTGTTTATTGATGAGGCGGCGAGTGGTCTGACCCATGATTACTTTGCCAATATTCTGAATAGCTTTAAGGTAACTGCCGAGAGTAAAGGATATGATATCACCTTTATTAACAGCAACAAAAAACATAAAAAAAGTAAGACATATCTGGAGCATTGCCGCTATCGGGGTCTTGATGGTGTGATGATCGCCTGTATTGACTTTTATAATCCGGAGGTCCGGGAGCTGGTAGAGAGTGATATCCCTGTTGTGACCATCGATTTTGAATTTCCGCAATGCCTGTCGGTAATATCTGACAATGCAGTAGGTATGAGGCAATTAGTCGAATATATTCTTTCGATGGGACACAAAAAGATTGCATATATTACCGGCGATTCCACATCTGTCGTTACGGATATCCGTATCAAAGGTCTGAAGGATACGATGAAGGAGCATGGCATTGAAATGCCGGAGAGCTGGATACTTCCGTCAGAATACAGAAATCTTAAAAAGGCAGCAGAATATACCAGAGAGCTTTTAAAGCGGGAAGACAAGCCTACATGCATTATTTATTCTGATGACTATTCGGCGGTGGGAGGGATTGCTGCGATCGAGTCCATGGGATTAAAGATCCCGGAGGATATATCGGTAGCAGGATATGATGATATTTTTATTGCCAGCCAGCTTCAACCCCGTCTGACCACGGTTCGTCAGGATACGGAACGCATTGGAATGAAAGCGGCAGAGCAGCTGATCAAGCTGATCGAAGGACACAAAACCAAATTATCGCCGCCATCCATTGTAGCAAGTAAGCTGGTGCCGGGAGCGTCGGTACGAAAGCTGGAGGATCAGTGATTTGCAGAAAACGGATGGATTTATTTACGGTGAGATTGCAAGGCAACATCTAAAATGACGAAGATTTTATCTTGACAAGCTCATAGAAACATAATATAATAGTCTAATGTGGCGTGTAAAATACTTAAGCCAAAGCCCCGGTAACAGTATTTATGTGCCTGACAGTTGAAGATTGTTAGAAAAGTTAGGAGGTACTGGGATGAAAAGTTATATGGCTAACCCATCCAAGATTGAAAGAAAATGGTATGTAGTTGATGCTACAGGACATACATTAGGACGTCTTGCTTCAGAAGTAGCTTGCGTATTAAGAGGTAAGAATAAGCCGGAGTATACTCCGCACATTGATACCGGTGATTATGTAATCGTTATCAATGCTGATAAGATTAAAGTAACAGGTAAGAAGCTGGATCAGAAGATCTATTATCATCACTCCGATTATGTTGGTGGAATGAAAGAGACTACACTCAAGGAAATGCTCGCAAAGAAGCCTGAGTATGTAATTGAGCATGCAGTAAAGGGAATGCTTCCAAAGGGACCACTTGGTCGTCAGATGGCAAAGAAGCTTCATGTATATGCAGGTGCAGAGCATGAGCAGATCGCACAGAAGCCGGAAGTATTAGAAATCGTAGAGAGAGCATAATTGAGAGGAGGAAAAGACATTGGCTAATAAATTTTATGGAACAGGCAGAAGAAAAAGCAGTATTGCCAGAGTATATTTAGTACCAGGAAATGGTAAGATCACAATCAATAAGAAGGATATGGATCAGTATTTTGGTCTTGAGACATTAAAGATCATCGTTCGTCAGCCACTGGAAGCTACTAACACACTGGATAAGTATGATGTACTTGTAAATGTTCGTGGTGGTGGATTCACAGGTCAGGCAGGTGCCATCAGACATGGTATCGCAAGAGCTCTTCTGAATGTAGACGCAGACTTCCGTCCTATACTGAAGAAAGCAGGATTCCTTACTCGTGATCCTAGAATGAAAGAGCGTAAGAAATACGGTCTCAAGAAGGCTCGTAGAGCTCCTCAGTTCTCAAAGAGATAATAAATTATTTCATAAGAATTTTCGAAAAGTCCTTAAAACCCAGAGTTTTATGGGCTTTTCTTTATGCTCTGCTTTATGAGGATTTTGCAAAAATATGAAAGAACAGATTAAAACCAGGGATTGACGCAAAGGGATATATGGTCTAATGTTGTGTTAAAGTTACTTTGGAGAAAGGAGCGTGTTGATGCATGATTCGGACATTTGCTACACATAAAATCAGAAAACAGACAGAATTGACAGGGAGCTTATGGGAGTTTGAGCCATGTTCCGGGAGATATGCCGGTCAAAAGTTTCTGCTTGCAGCACCGGGATGCTGGGAGTCTCATCCTCTTTTTGCCGATTACAGAGGAGAGGGGATTTTTAGAAAATCTTTTCAGGCTGAAGGAGATATCCGGATAGAATGTAAGGGGGTCAGTCATACGGCAACGGTATATTTGGATGGACGGGAAATTGCACATCATTATAATGCCTATACACCGTTCTCTGCGGTTGTTGCTGATCTGCAGCCGGGAGAGCATAGGCTGGAAATTAAGGCCGATAATCGGTTTCATCAGGAGAGTGCTCTTCATGTGCCGAATGATTATATGTCCTATGGAGGCGTGTCGAGACCTGTTGTTGTCGAAGAATTGAATGAGCTTTATTTTGAATATGTTCACGTAAAGACATATATGAAAAACGGAAATTGGCATGCAAAGATCAGTACTGCAATATCTGTACTGAAAACAGGACAGTACAGAGGGGAAGAGATCGTTGTAACAGGACGGATTGGAAATACAACATTCGACTGGAAAATTTCGTTGGAAGAACAGGAGCATTATGAACTTCACAAGGATCTGGAAATAGATAATGTGAAACCATGGAGTCCGGAGGATCCGGAGCTTTATTTGGTGGAATTGCAGATGAGAAAGGGGCAGCAGATCCTTGACGATATCATTGACCGCTTTGGATTCCGGGAAATTTGTGTTGAGGGACAGAAAATTCTGCTCAATGGAAAAAGTCTGAGAATTAAAGGGGTATGCCGTCATGAGGATCATCCGGATTATGGCTGCGCACTTCCTTATCAGGCGATTTACAATGATCTTGTTTTGATACAACAGATGGGGGTAAATTCCATACGGACGGCACATTATCCCAATGACGAGATTTTTTTGGATCTGTGTGACAAATTGGGGATTTTAGTCTGGGAGGAAAATCATGCCCGTGGTCTGGAAGAAGACCGCATGAGGCATCCACTGTTTGAGGCGCAGGCGGAAGCGGTGATCCGGGAAATGATTTTGAATCATTATAATCATCCAAGTATCTTTATTTGGGGGATTTTAAATGAATGTGCCAGTGAAACAACATTTGGACGTTCATGTTATGAAAAACAGTTTGATCTGATCCACAAAATGGATGACACCCGGCCGTATACTTTTGCGAGTTGTAAGTTTTTTCAGGATATCTGCTTTGATCTCCCAAATGTGATTTCCTGCAACCTTTATCCGGGATGGTATGTGGACAAACCGGTCAAAGATTATCTGGAAGAGGTATATCATTGGATTGAGGAGGACGGAAAAGGCAAGGGAAAGCCGTTTATCGTTTCTGAAATTGGAGCGGGCGGTCTGTATGGCTGTCATAATGCATATCACGGAAAATGGACAGAGGAGTATCAGGCAGATGCATTGACGGAGCAAGTATCGGAATGCCTGAATTTTCCGGAATGCATGGGTGTATATATATGGCAGTTTTGCGATGTGAGGGTCAGCAGAGAATGGTTTGCCGGACGTCCAAGAGAAATGAATAACAAGGGAATTGTTGATGAATATCGCAGACCTAAAGCGGCTTATACAAAAGTTGCCGAAATATTTAAAAGGTATTCTAATTATTATGACAATGACAAGGGGTGAAAATGAAAACGGGATAGCTTATTGACAGAAGGCAGAGGGTAAAATATCATACTATATAAAGACAACATGATAAAAAAGGTATGTGATACAATGAGATATCAGATAAAGTAAATAAACACAACAGCATGATAGGAGGAAAATATGGCAGTAAATTTTAATCAGAACAGTGTTTTTAATTTGAAACCGATTAGCAATGATGAGGTACGTGGAGAGGTTGACGGGTTATTGATTGCAGACGAAAAGGTGGAGTTTGCATTTAAAACGATTCGCGATCAGTTAGTATTTACAAACAAGAGGATTATTTCTATTGATGTGCAGGGGATTACAGGAAAGAGAAAATCCTTTGCGACAATGCCGTATTCCAAAATTCAGTATTTTTCAATTCAGACACCGGGATTTATGGAATTGTTTCCTGATTCAGAATTATTCGTAATGTTTACGAACGGATTTACAGCCAAATTTGAATTTAAGGGTGCTGTAGATATTGGGAAGATTGGCAGGATGTTATCTGAGTACGTTTTGTGATTCAATGTCTTATAAGGTGTGAGGAAGGATATATAGTGCAAATAGAAATTGATTTTCGACTGAAAATTTCAGTGCTTTAATTGAAGGCGAGACGAAAGGTGGTTCATTATGAAATCAACATTAATTAAAGACACAACAAAGGAGGAACGGATCGCCCTGATCCGGGAGTGGCTGCCGGACGATGATGGACTGGAAGCAGATGGAGGAATGGATCTTTGGGATCTGTATGCAGATTATATTAACGGGACAAAGGAAATTGCAGAATGTAATGCTGCCTTTTCGACCAATTATATGACAGAACGGGATCTGGCAGAGGGAAAATTAAGGAACTAACAGGAAAGGCGGAACGTGAATATGAAGATACAATCAGTAGCGGTATTAGGTGCAGGAGCTGTGGGCTCTTATGTAATCTGGGGGCTGTCCCACAAAAAGGACATACGTCTGGGTGTGATTGCAGAGGGAGAACGGGCTGACCGGTTGAAAAAGGGTGGCTGTCGGATCAATGATGAAGTTTATCGTCCGGAGGTTTGGAGTCCGCAGGAGGCGGAGGATGTGGATCTGTTGATTGTGTCCTTGAAGTATGGATCTCTTCCGGAAGCGCTGGAAAGCATTAAGACGATCGTTGGGGAGCATACAACAGTTATGAGCCTGATGAATGGCGTAGACAGCGAGGAACTGATTGCAGAGCAGGTCGGGGATGGCAGGGTTCTTCGTTCTCTGATCAAGGTGGCATCCCACAAGGAGGAAAATGGATATTATTTCAATCCGGAAACTACTCTGGGGATTATTTTTGGAGAGCTTGCGGCACCTTTTGACAGTGAAAGGGTACAGGCAATCGAGTCCCTTTTTGCGGACACAGGGATTCACTTCCGCTCTACGGAGTTTATTCGGGAGGAGATCTGGGGAAAGTTTCGCCTGAATGTCTGCAATAATCTTCCTCAGGCGATTCTGGGAGCGGGGGTAGGCTGCTACAGTGACAGTACACATATGAAAGCCATCAGTGACGGGCTTCGCAGGGAACTGGAGCAGATTGCATTAGCGAAAGGAATTGATATGAGCAAGATGGCGGGCACATCCGGAAGAGGAAGTGCGGTTCCTGCTTCCGCAAGGTATTCAACCCTGCAGGATCTGGATGCGGGACGCCATACAGAGATCGACATGTTTTCCGGCACGCTGATGCGCATGGGAGAAGAGCTTGGAATCCCAACCCCTTATAATGAATACACCTATCATATGATCAAAGCGTTGGAGGAGAAAAACGACGGACTTTTTGATTATCAGGGAGAACGGGATAAAACAACATGGGCGAAATGATAAAGGAGCAGGAAATGTCATCAGGTAAAATTACACTGGAGCAGAGAAAAGCTTCCCTGCGTTATCATGTGCAGGAATATCGTAAAAGACGAGTGATTATTGATACGGATGCCGCCTGTGAGGCGGATGATCCTTTTGCGATCGCACAGGCATTGATGAGTAAAATGCTTGAGGTGAAGGGAATATGTGCGGAACATTTTGTGGAAGAGGGAAGCATGGAGCAGAGTTATGAGATGATCTGTCGCGTGACGGAAGCGATGGGGGCAGAAGTGCCGGTGCTTCGGGGACAGACCGGCAAAATGTCAGAGCATCATGGGGAACCCATGACAGAGGCAGCGCAGTTTATCGTCGGGGAGGCCATGAAGGAGGATGACAAGCCACTGTTTGTCTTATGTATTGGGGCAGTGACTAATGTGGCGGAAGCCATCCGGGCAAAGTCTGAAATTGTGGACAGGATGACAGTAGTATGCATTGGAGGGAATCCCATTGGTTGTGAGAAGCCGGGATGGGAATTTAACTTTGGAAATGATGTGGAGGCGGCCAATACAGTGCTTCACTGCGGAGGAGATATATGGCTGATTCCCAACAATGTTTACGGAACCATGCATATCGGTTTTGGAGAAATACAACGACGGATCGCTCCTTATGGCGAGATCGGCAGATTATTGTACGAAAATCTCATATCATTTTATGAAACAGAAAACGCCTCGTGGTCGGCGGGAGAGAGCTGGTCGCTTGGAGACTCCCCGGCGGTAGGAGTGACCCTGGAACCAAATTGCGGCAGCTTTATGTACTGCAAAGCACCGGAGGTACAGGAGGATACCTCTTATCACTATCCGGAGAACAGTCCGCAGATCAGAGTATACACATCGATCAATTCACGCTTTATTATTGAGGATTTTATCAGCAAGCTTCAAATATTGTACGGATAAATGATAGAAAATTTATACACAGGATTTTCTTGACAACACAGGTCTATTGTTGTAAACTAAACACAAGGTTTACAATTATAAACTTGCAACATAAAAAGGAAAGACCTTCATATGTTTCTATGCGGGATTACAAAGCGTTATGCGTGGCAGTTATTAAATGTCAGCAGCATAATCTGATATGGGATAAAACAAACAGATAGGGGGAGGCGTATGGTATTTCGGTTATTTATGGGGATCTTACAGATGGGGATTGATGCTTCCGTTGTGATTGCACTGGTTCTTCTGGCGAGAATGTTATTGGGGAGAGCGCCGAAGAAATATGCATATTTTCTGTGGATCATTGTGGGGATACAGCTGGTATGTCCTGCAAAAATTGCATCGCCATTCAGTGTATATAATCTGCTTCCGCAGAACTCAGACCGGATGGAGCAGTCTCTGGAGAAGTATACGGGAGTCTCATGGCAAAATGTCAGGATGACCGGCAAAAAGTCATCTCAGAAAAAAAGTACTTCGGATGATCACAACAAAGCTCAGACAGATACTGTACCAAATGACGGACAGACTGGTCAGACAGGTTCTACTGATTCATCAGCAAAATTACAGACCGCTTCCCAGAATGAATCCGTTAAAAATACAGATAAAGAATCAGACAATATCTGTAATAATATGTCCGGTGATATGGCAGAGGAAACATCTCCAAACCAAACGGAAGCATTCTCTCCGGTGCTGCTTCGGAGGATATTATACGGAGCGGCATATCTCTGGCTGGTAGTTTTGTGTGTAATCCTGTTTGTAAATATTATCCTGTATCTCAGGATGAAGGGGAGGGTTGCGACTGCAGTCCGTATGCGGGACAATGTATATGAATGCGATGCGATACCGTCTCCGTTTGTGATGGGACTGCTTTCACCGAGGATTTATATTCCGTTCCGTCTGGGGGAACAGGAGAAGGATTATATCATCAACCATGAAAAGTATCACATCCGCCGACGGGACAATCTGGTGAAGGCGGCGGCATTTCTGCTCTGCAGTGTATACTGGTTCCAGCCTCTGGTGTGGCTGTCTTATTTTTTGATGATCCGGGATATGGAAATGAGCTGCGATGAGTATGTTTTGCAGAATAGTCCGGAGGATATCCGGGCAGTCTATAGCGAGTCTTTATTGCAGTTTGCGACGAACCGGAGAAATCCGGGGCTGGGGATGCTGACCTTTGGGGAGACGGATACCCGGAGGAGAGTAAAGCATGTCATGAAATTTCATAAGCATGCAAAATGGATCGGAGCAGTGGCAGTAGTTGTGATACTGGCAGTAGGAATCTTTGGCCTGACCAATGCTGTAAATTCGGGAAAGGACACCGGGAAAACAAGCCCGGAGACAACCGGGGCAGCAGAAGAACAAAAGGAAAATGATCAGAAGGAGTCTGACGGGCTGCCGGTGATCCGGGTGCTTGATATGCTCGGAGAGGTTCCGGCTCCCGGTGAGATGCAGGGGGGATGGTATGGAGATATCCTGCGGGAGCGGTTTGGTGTGAAGTTGTATATTATGGCATATGATTATGCAAAGAACATAGATGAGCAGTTAAAATCAGCAGATATTGTTATTTGGGAAAATTCCACAAATCCGGACTATCTTTTGGCGCAGCATCAGGGCTTGATCGGGGATATCCATCTTTCGGATCAGACTTACCGGCGCAGTGTTATGGCGATCAGTAAGACCACAAAGCAAAAACAGCTGTGTCAAAAGCTTTTAACATATTTTGATTCTCCGAAAGCGGTCATGGAGGCAAATTATGGACCGGAGAAACTATGCTGGTATTATAAGGGACATAAAGCATATCTGACGGATGTGGGAGTAAAATGTCAGAAAAAGCGGACGTACAAGCTGGATACGGGGATTTCAGCTCCGGAAACATATGAGAGCGGTCACAGGATGATCTCTTATATTCCATATGATATAGATGCGATTGATCCGAATACGGGGGAAGCATACGAGGTTTTGTATGATACATACCGGACGGAACAGTCGAAACAGAAGGATATGTATCCTTCCTTTATTGAAACATCAGAAAAGCAAAGTGCCGGAAGTGGGAAGATTCTGAATTTTACCAAAGGGGTGGCTTCTATCAGGGCCACTTATCATATGGATGGATTTGAGGCGTTTGGAACCAGAACACTGGATGAATGGCAGCTTAAGCAGGTGAGTGAGTGGCTGGACGAAACATATTACCAGAGACGGAAGAAGCCGGATCCGGATAATTCGGAGGATGAGTTATGGTCCCAAAAGGCGTTCCGGACGTATTATGTGACGTATGAGCTGACATATATTTGGGGAAACCGTGCTCAGATGCGTTATTATCCGGGGATGCGAATTTTTCGCTGGAATGAGGACACGTGGTATGACGGACTGGGGAATGCCGTGGGACGGACCAGCTTTCCGGCGGACCAGTTTCAAAGGGGGTCAGGAAAAGATAAAACCAAATTTTATATTTATGACAAAACATATGATATGCGGAAACAGGATGCGGGGGTAGAATCTATCATATCGTGCAAAATGATGAATGCTTGTGTGGCGGTATACTGCAGAATGAAAGAAGGGGAGGAAACCTGTTTTATCTATGATTGCAAAGAACGTAGATTTGTCCGGAAAATGCAGGGGATCATCTGGGAGGACTCCATGTATATTTCGGAGAATGGAGTGATCAGGAATTATGCAGGAGAGAAGACAGGCCATGTATCGTTGCGTCAGGGCGAGAAAATTTCAGCTTTTTATGAGGATCAGGATCATAAAAAACAGTGGATGGTACAGCTTACGGATATGGAGACAGGAGATATACGGGATGTAAAAGCAGATATTAAGATGGACTGACAGCTTCATACGGGATGATAAAAGCGGAGACTTTGTGAAGAAGTCTTCGTTTTTTTGGTTGATCGTGGTTGAGAAAAATGGCGTTTCTTGGTATAATAATAAGTATACTATAATGATTTTATCATAATGTAAAGGAGGAGTGATGTACATAATGAAAAAAGATCATAAACAAAGAAGGAGTTTTCGGCTGGGACTGCGGGCGAAGATATTGGGGGTATCTCTTCCGGTTACGATCATTATGGTGATTGTAATGATCGCGATTGCTTATAATGTGTCGGAGGCTGATATTATGGCCTCCTCCCAGAGCCTTTTGAGCACATCGGCAAAGGATCAGAGCAGCCAGATCGAAGCATGGCTAAACCGTAAGCTGGACGAGGTCAAGACGGTGAAGTATGACCTGGAAAGCTCAGGGGCTATTAAGGATCAGAAGCAGCTTCAGCGGAAGCTGGATGATTATTATGGACTGGACAGTGCCTTTGTGGGCGGCTTTTATATTGCTGACACGAAGGGAAATGTGGTGCAGGCATCGGAGAATCAGACGAAATATGATGGGGCAACAGAGCAGATCTGGTACAAGGAAGGTCTTACCCGGATGAACCCCGGTTATACCCAGGCGTATGAGGACAGCGAGGGCAATATGATGATCAGCGCCTGTGGCATGCTGGATGATCCCGATGATGTCCGGGTACTGGCGACAAGTCTTTCTCTGGATTCGGTTAATATCATAGTAAACTCCAGCGTATCCATGCAGGGGGCGGAGTCGTTGCTTGTGGATCAGGGGAATGGCGATATTCTTGCATCCCGTGACAGTGAGCTGGTTTCTACATCGGTCAATGAGGCGTCGGACAGCTTTTTGAAAAAGGTTGCGGCCAAGCTCCAAAAGGATGATGATTCTGTTTCTACGATTGGAGATAAAGTTGTAGTAACCCGTGAAATCTCCGGGACAGACTGGGTTCTGGTATCCTATGTGCCAAAGTCACTGATTACTTCTGAAGTGGACAATCTGCGGAATACTCTGATCGTGGTAGCAATAATCTGTCTGCTGGTCTTTGTATTGTTAAATACCCTGAATGTATCTTTCACGGTGAAGCCGCTGAAGGTACTCAGCCGGAAGATCAAAGCAATGTCTGACGGTGATTTTACGATTCAGATTGAGGCGAAGGGATCGGATGAAATTGCAGAGATCCAGCACAGTGTGAAAGTATTTACAGAGAATATGCGGGAAATGATCTGCGATATCAATAATGTGACAAACGATATTCAGAATCAGGCAGACAACAGCAGCGTCGTTTCCGTAAGTATGCAGGATGCATCGAATTCCCAGGCAACGTCAATGGCGTCTCTTAGTGAGACGGTAGATCAGATTTCAGATTCCATCAATGAGATTGCGGAAAGTGCTACGAATCTCAGCGGAGTTGTGGCGGATACCACCAGTGACAGCGAGAAGGTCAAGGAGCAGATCAATGCGACAGTGGATATATCACGCAAAGGACGTAGTGATATGGAACGGGTACAGAATGCCATGGAGGAGATCCGAAATTCTATCGCACAGCTTGTAGAAGCAATCAGCAAAGTGGGAGAGGCTTCCAAAGAGATTACGGGTATTACCGGATTGATCGCAAATATTTCCGAGGAGACTTCTCTTTTATCCCTTAATGCGTCCATTGAAGCAGCGAGGGCCGGGGAAGCAGGCAGAGGCTTCTCTGTGGTTGCGACAGAGATCAGTAAGCTGGCACAAAACACGGCATCCTCTGTTGATGATATTGCCAAGCTGATCAATGAGGTAGATAATCTGGTGGACGCAGCAGTGAAACAGGCAGATGTCAGCGTGGAGAACATCAACGAGAGCGGTGGCCGGATCAAGGTGGCACAGGAGACCTTTGAAGAGATTTACACCTGTGTACAGGATGTGGACAATGGAATCAACAGTATGATCACCCAGATCCAGACTGTAAATAATGTAGCAATGGATGTTTCTGCGATTTCTGAGGAGCAGGCGGCCTCTACGGCGGTGATCAGTGAGACTTCCGAGGTGATGGTTGAGCAGGCGAACAAGCTGGCCGGCCAGAGTGAACAGGTGGCAGGAAGTGCCAAGGTGTTGACACAGACATCGGAGAAGCTGGCAGAGCAGATGAGTCGTTTTCAGATATAGGGGGTGACAGTTGTGAAAAAGAAAGCATCATTAATCATATGTTTGTTGACATTGTGCTGTCTGCTGGCAGCAGGATGTTCCAAATCTTCCGGCAAAGGGAAATCCTCTGGCGGAAAGATAAATATTATGCTGACGGTTTCAGACGGATCGGATACTTTCCGTGCAAGTCTGGCAGACGCAGCCGGGAAAGCAGCAGAGGAGAAGGGGATAACGCTGGAGGTAAAGGATGCCAAGGGCTCCTCTGAGACCCAGATGAACCAGATCAAAGAGGCAAAGGATGCCGATGTCATCATCTGTGCCTTGTGCGATGCAGGAACAGCCCAGCAGATGGAGGCTCTTGCAGGGGACAAGCCGATTGTGTTTATCAACAGTGCTCCGGAGGAGGAATATCTTCAGAAGGATCAGTATATTTATGTGGGATCGGATGAGGCAGTTGCAGGAGAGCTGCAGGCCAAATATGTGTTGGATCAGTATGCTTCTAAGGACACCCTGAATGTCGCTATTTTCAAGGGGGAAAGCACCCATTCGGCAACGAAGGGACGTACCAAGGCGAATAAGGCTGCCCTGGAGGCTTCCGGCAAAACCATCAATTATGTTTATGAGGATTATGCAGACTGGTCCACGGATACGGCAGCCAAAATGTTCCGTCAGTTTTTGCGGACAGGACAGGATGTGGATGCCGTCATTTGTAACAACGATTCCATGGCGGTTGGTGTGGTACAGGCGGCAGAACAGGAAAAGCTGGATCTGTCCAAGCTCCCGGTGCTGGGCGTTGATGCAACGGCAGATGGTCTTGACCTCATCAAAAAGGGAAAAATGGCATGTACCATCTTCCAGCCGGCGAAGGGGCAGGGAGAGGAAGCTGTTCTGGCAGCACAGAAGCTGGCAGCAGGAGAAAGTATTACCTCTCTGTCTGGTGCGGAGAAGAACGGACTTTATGTATGGGTTCCGTTTGAGCAGGTGACATCAGATAATGTTACGCAATATCAGTAAAGTTGAATAATCGTATTTGGAAATGTAATAATTGTATTAGAAATAGAGGAGTTTAGTAATTATTTTTGTAACATGTTGAATTTTTACTACAAATCTCCTCTATTTTTAATGGTGAGAATTACTAACAAAGTGTTTGAAAAATATAAAAAAATTGTGTATAATTAAATGTGCATATTCCTATGCAAACGATTCTTTGAGAGAGAGGATCAAATAATTAACCTAAAAGGAGGAAAAACATTGAAGAGAAAAAATCTAAAAGGAATTCTTGCAGCATGCATGAGTTTTTCAATGGTAGTCAGCAGCTTTAGTGCTGGTTCGTTTGACGTTACAAGCGTAAAAGCAGCTGATGGCAAGACGGTTTTAACGGATGTGTTGACACCGGACAACATTACACTGAGAGAAACCTGGAATGACAAGTCTAATATTGGTAAGGACCGTACGGTGACGATCAAAGGCACCGGCACAGTGATGACAGTAAAGGATAACGGATCTATGCGTACGGAGCTGTCTTCACAGGATCTGGCCAACAAGGAGATGGGTGTTGGTATTAACCTTGGTAATACGATGGAGGCTGTTATGCCGTTAGAGAAGACAGAAACGGGAAACAAGACCAAGTATGACAAGGACGTGACATCGAAGGATTGTGAGACTACATGGAAACAGCCGATCACGACACAGGCTTATATCGATAAAGTACATTCTTATGGTATCAATACACTGCGTATTCCGGTGGCATGGTCCAATGCAGATATTGACGATGGTACTTATACGATTAAGGAGGAGTATCTTGGACGTGTGGAAGAGATCGTCAACTATGCTTTGAACAATGGTATGTATGTCGTTATCAACGATCACTGGGACAATCAGTGGTGGGGACAGTTTGGTGCCTGCAAGTATCAGGAAATCGTAGATGAGGACGGTGATCTGGTCAAGGAATATGTGACAGAAAAGAACGCAGATGGCGAGGATGTTCCTGTACCGGATGAAGAGCTGCGTGCAAAAGCATGGGCAAGATATGAGGCATACTGGACACAGATTGCAGAGCGTTTTAAAGGATACTCTGACCACCTGATCTTTGAGGGTGCAAACGAGGAGCTCGGTGATCGTCTGATTGATGCGATCGGTAAGAGTGGCTATGCGGTTGGAAACGATTCTACAGAGCAGGCTCTTGCCGGTTATATGACAGAGGATGAGATGTATGAGACGGCTAATAAGATCAACCAGAAGTTTGTTGATATTATCCGTAACAGTGGTGGCAACAACAAAAACAGACATCTTCTGATCCCTGGTTACAATACCGATATTACCAAAACGGTGGATAAAGTGCAGAAGATCAAAGATGAAAACGGTGTTACCAAAGAAGTTGGTAATCGTTATGTAATGCCGACAGATATTGAGGAGAACGGCACATCTAAGCTGTTCCTTTCTGTTCATTACTATACTCCATGGGATTTCTGTGGTGATGGCGGTACAGGTACATATACGGTGGCAGATCAGGAGAATACTGCAAAATATTTCCAGACGCTCAAGAAGTTTACAGATCAGGGATATGGTATCATTATCGGTGAATGTGGTATCTGTAATCCGGCAGGTGTTGAGTCAAGTGTAACCCAGTGGCTGCATGATACATTTACAGAAGCGCAGAAGATCAGTGCTGTTCCGGTTCTGTGGGATACAGGTGCATATTTCGAGCGTGGCTCAGAAGCAGACGGAGTGGCACCGGCAATGTATTATAAAGATATTGCCGATTTCTACAACACCATCAATGGAACTAACGGTGATGCCAGCATGACAAGCATTTCCGGAGGAAAGCCGGATCCAAACCAGTCTAAGGACAATCATAAGATTGGTGCATATATCGATCAGGATCTGTGGAATACCACCGGGATTCATGCGTATCTGTACTATCAGACATCAAACTGGGATTATCGTAACAACTACCTGCCATTCTCAAAAGCAGGAAAGAATAAAAGCTATGAATATATTGTGGCATCCGGCAAGGAGGCTGCAGACTCAACGAAGGTAACAGATGTTCTTCTGACGAAGGATGGAGAGTATACTGTTTCTCTGGAAGGAGCTGCTTTAAGCGGCGTGAAGTATCAGATGCTCGGATTGGCAATGGATCTGCTGGTGGAGAAATATCCGGGAGTAAAAATTACCAATACAACGATCACAGTAGATGGAGAAAATGTAATGAAGTCTCCAAACAATCCAAATCCGGATCCGATCGATCTGTATCATAAGAAAGATGATAAATATTATACTTTCGTGGCAATCAATACATGGGATGGTGATAAGGATGATGAAACAAAATATCCTATGGCTGCCAGAAACAACAGAGGTAAACTGAAGCTGCCAAAAAAGAGCATCAGCATGACCTTTACAGTAACCGGTCTGGATCAGGCATTAAAGGATATTGCAGACAAGACCTATGTTAATCCTCAGACAGACAAGACAATCCAGCAGGAAGAGGCAGAGGAAGCAGCGCGTAAGGCAGAGGAAGCGCGTAAAGCCGCAGAAGAAGCAGCACGCAAGGCAGCCGAGGAGGCAGCTCGTAAAGCAGCAGAAGCTGCTGCAAAGGTTCCTTCTTCCTCAAGCATTACAACACCGGCCGCTGTTAAGAAGGTTGGTCTGAAGGTAAATAAGACATTTACGGCAGGTAATTATAAGTATAAAGTAACAAAGAGAGCAACAACTGCAAGCCAGGGGGCTGTATCAGTTGTAGGTCTTACGAAGAAGGGCGTAAAGGCAAAGAAGCTTTCCGTTGCATCTTCTGTTAAGAATAAGAAGATCAAGTATCGGGTTACAGGAATCGGAGCGAAAGCATTTAAGGGAGCGAAAGCAACTTCTGTAACGTTGAATAAAAATATCAACAAAATTCCTTCTGCAGCATTTGCAAATTGTAAGAAACTGAAGACCCTGACCGTTCCGGCAAAACTTAAGAAGGTGTCCAAGGGCGCTTTCAAGGGATGCAAGAAGAAGATTAAGGTAAAGGGTGCATCTGCGAAGGTTCGTAAGGCAAATGTGAAACTCTTGAAGAAGAGCGGATACAAAAAATTTAAATAATAACACGGTTAACGTGTAAAGCAAGAGTCACCACCGGTTTGGGTGGTGGCTTTTGCTTTTTAGTGTATAGGAAAATGCTCGTAGCGTAGAGGGAAGCCAACGAGAATTGCGAAGCAATTCTTGGAGGGCAAAACGCTGGTTTTGCCCTTTTTTGGATAAATGTATATAATATAATTTGCGTTAATAGGAACAAAGTGATATGATTAAAATGATAAGCACTTATTAATGTTATACCGATCTGCCAGACGAGGGAAAGGCCGCAGCCTGACAGTGATGGAGAAACCACCGGATAGGAGGGTGTGTATGAAAATATTGAAAAAATTGAAAAAGAAACTGAAAAACGGATCCAGGGGAAGTCTTGCCAGAAAGACCTCGTATGCTATTGGTAATGTGGTGATTATGTGTATGCTGGTAATGGTTGTGATCAGTGCATCTATGAGTGGAGTATTCCTGAGTAGCAGTATCAGGGGTGAATTCGAAGAAATTGCGAAAAATAATGGTCTGACTGTTCAAAAGGTGATTGATACTGCATCCAATGCCGCATCCGGTATGCAGACTTTTATTGAGTCGGAATATGATGATTACGCAAAGAATGGCTATTCCGGAGAGACGGATGAGAGTGTGTTGTACAAGGTGAAACTTCAGCTCATGAATAAGGAGATTGAAAATTACGTTCTGAATACGGCATGGTCTACTGTGGCAGATAGCGATGATATTTTCGGTATCGGAGTTTTCTTTGAGCAGGGGGCCTTTGACCCTGCTGTAAAGGATTATTCCTTATATATCAACGAGAATGACGCCAAGGCAAAGACTTGTCGTAGTTACGGAGCATATGCGGATTACAGTAATAATGATTATTACAAAAAAGCGATAGAGACTAAGAAAGCATATTTTACCAATCCGTATACGGATAATGGTGTAAAAATGATCACAGCAAGTTATCCGATCATTTATAATGACAAGGTGCAGGGAGTAATCGTTGTTGATATCAATATTAATAACTTCTCCCGGTTGGAGTGCGATACGGACAAGTATCCGTCTATGTATGTAGATATCTTTACCGATGACAGTACCTTTGTTTATGACAGTGAGGATGAAGATGCTTATTATGGCAAGAAGCTTACCGAGATCCTGGATACAAAGCAGTATGTAAAGATTCAAAAAGGAATTGATACCGGTAAGAGTTTTAATGTAAACACCAGAAGAGACAACGGTTCCTATGTATCCCGGTTCTATACTCCGATCACGGCGGGGGAACAGACCTGGTGGGCTGTGAGTGTATTAAATCGTAGTGACCTGAACAAAAATACCGTGAAGCTTGTGGTGATCATGGTGATTATTTCGATTATTTCGATCCTTGTAATTGTCACGATGGCCAGCAAGCAGCTCTTTAAGCACATTAAGCCGATTGAAAAGGTAGTGGATGCTTCCCGGCAGCTTTGCAGCGGTGATTTTAATATTGAGATCCGGGCTGAGTCGGAGGATGAGATCGGAAAGCTTTCTGAGGCGTTTTCTGATGCGGCAGGAACCCTGAGGGGCATTATCCACGACTTGAAGGATGTGCTGCAGCAGATGGCAGACAATGACTTTGCGATTGCACCGGCCGTAGAATATCCGGGGGATTTTGAGAGTATTAAGCAGTCTCTGTTTGCAGTAGTCAGCGATCTTTCCAATACCCTGTCAGAGATCAATATTGTATCGGAGCAGGTGGCAGCCAATGCGGAGAACATCTCTGAGGGAGCACAGTCATTGACGGAGGGAGCGACGGATCAGGCAAGCTCTGTCGAGGAGCTTCAGGCTACGATCTCCAATGTATCCGAAGAGGTCGGCCAGAATGCGGAGCATGCCAGGAAAGCCAATGAAATGGCACAGAATGTCGGTGACGAGATTACCAATACCAACACAAGCATGCAGCAGGTGGTTCAGGCTATGGAGGTTATCAATAACACTTCTATGCAGATCAATTCCATTATCAGCAGTATTGATGATATCGCAAGCCAGACAAATCTTCTGGCGTTAAATGCTTCTATCGAGGCAGCCCGTGCAGGTGAGGCCGGAAAGGGCTTTGCTGTTGTTGCTACCCAGGTAGGAGAGCTGGCAAACCAGAGTGCGGAGGCAGCGAGAAATTCTACCGAGCTGATCGCCAATACGATCCAGGCAGTGGAACAGGGAAAGACGCTGGTAGATGAGGCGGCCGGCAAGCTGGTGACAGCAGCCGGAAGGACAAACGATCTGGTAGAAAATATCGGAAAGATCACAGAGGCATCCGAAAATCAGGCAGATGCATTAAGTCAGCTTTTACTGGCAGCAGACCAGATCGCAGCCGTTGTTCAGGAAAATACGGCTATGGCAGAGGAAAGCTCTGCAAGCAGTGAGGAGCTGGCGGCTCAGGCAGCTAAGCTGAAAGAGCTGATCGGGGTATTTAACCTGTATCAGGTCTGATAAGGAAAAGGAATCAGACGGATTTTGCAGGATAAAAAATAGATATATATAAAATAAAAAATTGCTTGCATTTTCGTAAAAAATATTATATAATATCGCATGTTGACTGCTGATATGGCTCAGTCGGTAGAGCGTCGCCTTGGTAAGGCGGAGGTCACGGGTTCGATTCCCGTTATCAGCTTAAACATGCAGAGTGCTGTACATTATGTATGGCACTTTTTTAGTGTATAGGAAAATGCTCGTAGCGTAGAGTGAGCAAGGGCAAAACGCTGGTTTTGCCCTTTTTTATGCAGTGGAAAAGGAGTGCAAAGAAGAATGGTCATTGATAGAGATTATCAATGGAAAAAAATAGGATTTTTTGGTAAAAACATACGAAAACTCCGTGAAAATGTTGACTTTTGTCATACGAATGATACAATAAGGAGTGAATTGTTGTGGCTGAATTCAGTCCCAAAAGAATAGATTGTAATAGGCATATGTGAGGGAAATGATAAATGATATCAACAGGCACGACAAAATAAATCAAAGAAAGGGGAACCGGAATGAGTAACGCAACATTTCGTGGGGGTGTACATCCTTACGAGGGAAAAGAGCTGTCTAAAGATCTGCCGATCAAACAGGTAAATCTGCCGGGAGAATATGTATTTCCTATGGCACAGCACATCGGTGCGCCTGCGACTCCTATTGTGGAGAAGGGCGACAAGGTACTGGTTGGACAAAAGATTGGCGAAGCCAGTGGCTTTATTTCTGCCAATATCTGCAGTTCAGTTTCAGGAACTGTTAAGGCGGTAGAGCCGAGAATGCTTCTAAATGGTTCCAAAGCAACATGTGTCGTTATTGAGAACGACGAGGAGTACAAAGGAATTGAAGGGCTTGGAGAGGAACGAGATTATACGAAGCTGTCCAAAGACGAGATCCGTGACATTGTCAAGGAGGCGGGTGTCGTAGGTATGGGTGGTGCGGGATTCCCGACCAATGTAAAGCTTGCACCAAAGGAGCCGGATAAGATTGATTACATTCTGGTAAATGGTGCAGAGTGTGAGCCGTATCTGACATCCGATTATCGTCAGATGCTTGAGTATACAGACCAGATCGTAGGTGGTCTGAAGGTTATGCTGAAGCTTTTCGATAATGCAAAGGGTGTCATCTGTATCGAGGACAATAAGCCGGATGCTATTGCCAAGATGCAGGAGGCTGTAAAGAATGAGGATCGTATGGAGGTACTGCCGTTAAAGACGAAGTATCCTCAGGGTGGTGAGCGTACACTGATCTATGCAGCGACAGGCCGCAAGATCTATTCAGCGAAGCTGCCGGCAGATGCCGGATGTATCGTAGACAATGTTTCGACGGTCATTGCGATCTACCGCGCCGTATGCAGGCAGACACCTCTGATCCAGGGTGTTCTCACACTGACAGGTGATGCATTCAATACACCGGTCAATGTGGAGGTGCGCTTAGGCTGCAATCACGCAGATCTTGTTCCGGAGGGAGACGGCTTTAAGACAGAGCCGGTCAAGATCATTTCCGGTGGTCCGATGATGGGATTTGCATTCTTTGATCTGAATGTTCCTGTTACCAAGACCTCATCTTCTATTCTGGCATTGACAAAGGATGAGGTGGCAGAGTATGAGCCGACCCCATGTATCCGCTGCGGACGATGTGTGGAGGCATGTCCCGGCAACCTGATGCCGCAGATGATGGCGCAGGCAGCAATGCATAATGATTACGATACTTTTGTGAAATTAAACGGTATGGAGTGTTATGAGTGTGGAAGCTGTACCTTTGTATGTCCGGCAAAACGTCCTCTGACACAGACCTTTAAGCAGGCACGCCAGTATGTGGCAGCCCAGAGAAGAAAGAAATAGGAGGTGTAGCATCGTGAGTAATTTATTGAATATTTCATCATCACCACATGTTCGAAGCAAGACCTCTACAAAATCCATCATGTATGATGTGCTTCTTGCTCTGGCACCGGCGGCTCTGTTCGGAATTTTCAATTTCGGTATCCGTGCTCTGGTACTGATCGTGGTATGTATGGCGTCATGTGTTCTTTCCGAGTACATATGGCAGAAGGCAATGGGACTTCCTCTGACAGTCAGTGATGGAAGTGCCGCTCTGACAGGACTTTTCCTGGCATTAAACTTAAGTTCCAAGTTCCCAATCTGGATGGCGATCATTGGTAGTGTATTTGCCATTATCATCGTCAAGCAGCTTTTTGGCGGACTGGGACAGAACTTTATGAACCCTGCACTTGGTGCAAGATGTTTCCTGATGATCTCCTTCGCAGGACAGATGACCTCCTTTGCCTATGATAAGGCAGTAGGACTCAAATACCTGTCAGACAAGCAGTTAGATGCCATCAGTGGAGCAACTCCTCTGGCAATGATCAAGGATGGCTCTATGAATCTGGACTGGGCCCAGGTATTAAAAATGTTTCTGGGAACTACAGGCGGCACCATTGGTGAGACCTCTGCACTCTGTCTTCTGATCGGTGCAGCATATCTTCTGATCCGTAAGGTGATCAGCTGGCGTATTCCGGTATGCTATCTGGCAACCTTCGCTGTATTTTATCTGATCTTTGGCGGACACGGTTTCAACCTGATGTATCTGGCAGCAGAGTTCTGTGGTGGCGGACTGATGCTCGGTGCATTCTTTATGGCGACCGATTATGTAACCAGCCCGATCACACCGAAGGGACAGATCGTGTTTGGTATTCTGTTAGGTGTTCTGACCGGTATCTTCCGTATTTTCGGAGCATCTGCAGAAGGTGTATCCTATGCGATCATTATCAGTAACCTGATGGTGCCATTGATCGAGAAGGTGACAATTCCTGTTCCGTTTGGAAAGGAGGGCATCAAGGATGGCAAATAAAGAAGAAAAAAAGAAATCAGAAAATACTCTGATCCATGATACCATTGCACTGACACTGATCACGCTGATCGCAGGTATTCTTCTGGGCGGTGTTTACACGGTAACGAAGAAGCCGATCGAGCAGCAAAATGAAAAGACAAAGGCAGAGGCGTATGCGGCTGTTTTTGAAGGTGCAGATTTTGTAGATGACAAGGGCATTGATGATGCACTTGCCAAGTATAATGAGAAGCTGGCAAACGGCGAGATAAAAGCGGACGCTATGGGAGAGACTCTCAGCGACGTGGAGATCTCTGAGGTTATGAAGGCTCAGAAGGACGGTGCCGATGCCGGTTATGTAGTAACCTGCTCCGGTAAAGGTTATGGCGGTGCAGTTACTCTGGCACTTGGTGTAGACAAGGATGGCAATATCGTAGGTATCCGTGTGACAGACTGCTCCAATGAAACACCCGGTCTGGGACAGAACAGTTCCACATCATGGAATGAGCAGTATGTAGGTATGGCAAAGGGTGACAGCGGACTTTCCGTAGTAAAGGATGGTTCCGGCAGCACCGATAACGGTACCGTCAATGCTATCAGTGGTGCTACCATTACCAGCCGTGCTGTCACAAGAGCAGTCAACGGTGCATTAGACTTTATCGCATCATTATCAGAATAGGAGGAATGGATTATGAATTCTTGTACGGAACGTTTAAAGAACGGCATTATCACCGAGAATCCTACCTTCGTGATGATGCTCGGTATGTGTCCGACCCTGGCGGTTACGTCATCTGCTATCAATGGTCTTGGCATGGGTCTGACCACAACGGCAGTACTCATCCTGTCCAATGTATTCATCTCTCTGCTTAGAAAGGTGATTCCGGATAAGGTAAGAATCCCTGCATTTATCGTTATTGTAGCAACCTTTGTTACATTGATACAGCTTTTGCTGCAGGCGTATCTGCCATCATTAAATAAAGCATTGGGAGTTTATATCCCACTGATCGTTGTAAACTGTATCATCCTTGGCCGTGCAGAGGCATATGCATCCAAGAACCCGTTACTTCCTTCCGCATTTGATGGTCTTGGTATGGGACTTGGATTTACCTTTGGTCTGACCTGTATCGGTATCTGCCGCGAGATTCTCGGTGCCGGTGCTATTTTCGGTCATCAGTTTATTCCGGATGATTATCACATTACATTCTTTGTACTGGCTCCGGGTGCATTTCTGGTGCTGTCCTTCCTGACAGCGATCCAGAACAAGCTGAAAATGCCATCTGCTACCAATGTGGACAATGCAGACAGCAATATCGCCTGTGGCGGCAATTGCGCATCCTGTGTAGGAAACTGCAGTGTTGCAAACAAAGGACTTGTGGAAGCTGAGAGAGCGGCAGAGAAAGCAGCTGCTGCAAAGGCAAAAGCAGAGGCCGCGGCAAAAGCGAAGGCCGCAAAAGAAGCAAAGGCAAAAGCGGAGGCTGAGGCCAAAGCGAAAGAAGCCGCTTCTGACGGGAAGGAGGATTGATGGCAGTGGGCGAATTATTTGTGATCATAATATCATCAATGCTGGTCAGCAACGTCGTATTAAGCCAGTTCCTTGGTATCTGTCCATTTCTCGGCGTATCCAAAAAGGTGGAGACAGCCGTGGGCATGGGAGCCGCTGTTACATTTGTAATTACGATTGCATCAGCAATAACATATCCGATTTATTATTTTATATTAGAGCCAACCGGTCTTGCATATCTGGAGACGATCGCATTTATCCTGATCATTGCAGCACTGGTTCAGTTTATTGAGATGGTTCTCAAGAAATTTATGCCGGCACTTCATGCATCCCTTGGTGTGTATCTTCCACTGATCACTACCAACTGTGCTGTGCTTGGTGTTGCATTAAACAATGTTACAGATTACGCCGGTGAGAGCTTTGGGATTGGTTTCCTTTACAGTGTGGTAAGAGGTCTGTTTACCGCTCTTGGATTCCTGGTTGCCATCACGATCATGGCAAGCATCCGTGAGCGCAATGAGCATAATGATGTGCCGAAGTCATTTCAGGGTACACCGATCGTTCTTGTTACAGCAAGTCTGATGGCGATTGCATTCTGCGGTTTCGCAGGTCTGGTATAGAAAGGAGGAGACGAAATGGTAACTGGTATTATACATGCAGCGATTTTAGTTGGAGTTATCGGTATTCTGATTGGTCTTCTTCTGGGATTTGCGGGAATTAAGCTGGCAGTTCCGGTAGACGAGAAGGAAATCGAGGTTCGGGAGTTTCTTCCGGGTAACAACTGTGGTGGCTGTGGTTATGCAGGCTGTGATGCCCTTGCAAAGGCGATCGCAGCAGGAGAAGCTCCGGTAAATGCCTGCCCGGTGGGCGGCGCAGCAGTCGCTGAGAAGATCGGAGCCGTTATGGGTGTCGATGCCGGTGAGGCAGTAAAAATGGTAGCCTTTGTAAAATGTAACGGTACCTGCGATAAAGCAGGGCTCAAGGCAAATTATTACGGTATCTCTGACTGTAAGAGAGCCGCAGCGATTCCAGGACGCGGCGACAAGGCATGCTCCTTTGGATGTATGGGATTTGGTTCCTGTGTGGCAGCGTGTCAGTTCGATGCGATCCATGTAGTAAATGGTGTTGCTGTGGTTGATAAAGAGAAATGTGTAGCTTGCGGTAAATGTGCCGAGGAGTGTCCAAATCATCTGATCGAGATGGTTCCGTACGACGCTTCCTACGGAGTGGCATGTTCTAATCAGGACAAGGGACCGAAGGTTATGGCAGTCTGTGACACAGGATGTATTGGTTGCGGACTCTGCGCAAGACAATGTGAGTCCGGTGCTGTGACAGTAGAGAACAATGTGGCACATATTGATCAGAGCAAATGTACCGGCTGTGGTAAGTGTGCTGAGAAGTGTCCGAAGAAGATCATTCTGGCACATTAACAGGTCAAATGTCATTCCGTGGGGTGTGGATACACCGGACCGGATGGAGTGATTCATACAAAATGCTGTGGTTGTCTGGCAAATGCCGGATAACCACAGCATTTTTCTTTTTCGTGTATAGACAAAATAAACTTTTTAATTCCCATCAAGTTAAAGGGATTGTAAAAGATGCCAATATTATGTATAATATATCGTGGAAACAAAGAATTCAAAACGGAGGAAAGAAGTTATGGCACAAAAGGGAGATTTATTATCTTTTCGTCCGGACATTAAGGTTCTGGATGCAACAATTCGAGATGGTGGACTGGTAAATGATTTTTATTTTTCAGATGAGTTTATTAAGGCTCTGTATAAGGTCAATGTGAAGGCCGGAGTAGATTATATGGAGTTTGGTTATAGAGCAGACAAGGACATGTTTGATGTGGACAAGTTTGGCAAATGGAAATTTTGTGATGATGATGACATTCGTGCCATTGTCGGGGACAACGATACCGATCTGAAGATTTCCATTATGGCAGATGTGGGAAGATGTAATTATAAACAGGATATCCATCCGAAGGATGAGAGCCCGGTTGATCTGGTGCGTGTAGCCACTTATGTTAATACCATGCCGGCAGCGATCGACATGATCGAGGATGCACACCGCAAGGGATATGAGACCACATGTAACATTATGGCGATCTCCAATGCCAAGGAGTCTGATATTTTGGGTGCACTGGATATGCTTGGAAAGAGTCCGGTCGATGGCATTTATATTGTAGACAGCTATGGTTCTCTGTTCCCGGAGCAGATCCGCAATATCAGCGAGCAGTATCTGGAGATTGGTGAGAAGTATGGCAAGTACATAGGAATGCATGCGCATAACAACCAGCAGCTTGCCTTTGCCAATACCATCGAGGCATTGACTAATGGCGTTTCTTATCTGGATGCTACCATGAAGGGGATGGGAAGGGGTGCCGGTAATTGTGCCATGGAGCTTCTCCTTGGTTTTTTGAAGAATCCGAAATATCAGCTCTTCCCTGTACTGCAGTTTGTTGAGAAATATATGGTTCCACTGGAAGAACAGGGGGCGATATGGGGATATGATATTCCTTACATGATCACAGGTCATTTGAATCAGCATCCGCGGACAGCGATCGCGGCGACAAAGGAGCAGAGAAAAGATTACTCCAGCTTCTACATGGAAGTCGTTGACAAGGATTGATGATGGAAACGGTGCCCGCAATACCGGACGAAATATTCCGGTAAAGCGGGTTTATTTTTAAAAAGGTGGTGAAATGAGATGCAGATGATGGATAAGGCGAGACTTTGTCCGGGGATGATCTTGGGACAGGACGTGTATAACTTTGCCAACCAGATCGTTGTAAAAAAAGGAACGGTGTTAGATGAAAGAACCATCACAAAGCTGCATCGTTTCGAAATACCACAGTTTATGATCGAGGAGGAGGTTTTAAGTGTCCAGGAGGCTAATTCCTATCATCGGTCATCTTATTCCGAACGGATTCAGAATAGTCCGGAGTTTCAGAAATTTCAGGAAAATTATGATACTGAGATTCTGAGATTTCAAAATATGCTCAGTTGTGTCATTGAGAAGAATCAAAAGATTGATTGCGAGGCATTATATAGACAGGTGGTTATGCTGCTGAAGGATACGGGTAATTCCATCAATGCGTTTGATATGGTGCAGAATCTAAGACATTATGATGATAGTACATATGCGCATTCCATGAATGTGGGACTTTTGTGCAATGTGTTTGCAGACTGGCTGGGATTTGATGAGGAAGAAAAAAAGATTTTGACAGTGGCTGGAATCCTTCACGATATAGGGAAGACCAGAGTGCCTCTGGAAATCATTCAGAAGCCGGCGAGACTCAGTGAAGAGGAATATCAGATCATTAAAAAGCATACGGAGTATGGATTTGCAATTCTGACAGAAAATAAGTTGGATTATCATATCCGTTATACGGCACTTCAGCATCATGAAAGAAATGATGGCAGCGGATATCCTCTGGGACTGGTGGATCATCATATTGATGAGTATGCCAAGATCGTCTCAATTGTGGACGTATATGATGCCATGACATCTCCGCGGGTATACCGTGGACCGACATGTCCGTTTGATGTGATACAGATTTTTGAGGAGGAAGGCTTTCAAAAATATGACAGCCGTTATATATTGATATTTTTACGCAGAATTGCTGAGTCTTATCTCAGTGAAAAGATAAAGCTTTCCGATGGCAGGACAGGAAAGCTGATCTATGTAAATGCACATGCATTATCCAGACCTGTTGTTATGGTGGATGGAGAAGCTATTGATCTGCGAAAAGAAAAGGATCTGAAAATCATGGAGATCATGTAGCTCACAGACACCAAATGAAGACATAATAAAGTGAGGAGTCATATGAACATCATTTATCCGAAAGCAGAGGAAGAAAAAAGCCGTTATCATGAGAGATATGAACTGGCGGCAGAACGTGTACGGGGGATTAAATGGGAGACAAACGGAGGCGGGTGTGTTGTCCCGGAGCAGATGAGGGATTATTTTGCAAAGGTGTCCTCTTATCTGGTACAAATGATGGACACATATGAAGCAGTTGATACAGGGAGCTTTTACGAGCTGTCGCTGGAAGAGCTGCAGCAGCGGAACCGGGAATTGTATCAGGATATTCTTCCGGAGAATTATGATACAAGTTATGCGAACCCTGCGTATGCGGCAGAAAAGCTGGGAAACGAGTTTGGCAGATATCTCTGTGCCTTATATGGGGAGCTGCGGGAAATTCTGGTATATGTTTTTGAAAAAAGACTTTTTTTTCTGGTCACCGGACTGGAGCTTTTTATTGAAATATACGATCTGATGGAGGATGAGAACTGTGAACCCCATGAGGTTCGTAATGCGATTTATTATTATGTATCCGATTATGCAGATATGACTATTGCGGACCGGACAGAGATGATGCTGGATCCGGAGCATTGCTTTGCCAGATCGTTGATTGAGACGGCGGATCTGGATGATCTGAGATATTTGTATTATTTTGGAGAATATATTGGTGACAATGAGATTGGAACGGCGCGTCATCTGGGGGAGATGGAGGAAGCCCGGATTGAGGAGATGGCATCCACATATACGGAAGGATATCGGAACGGATTTGAACTTTACCGGATCGATCTGTCCTGCAAAAAAACTGTAAATATCCGGTATCGTCTGGGCTTTGAACGGATGATCCGTGCGGCAGTCAGACAGTTTCGCCGGATGGGACTGGAGACGACGATGTACCGGGCAGTGGGGAATCTGATCTATCGTAATGGCAGGGGCATCAAGGTAGGATATAGCTCCGGGGGAGCCAATCCGCAATATGATTACGACCACCGTTTTGATGAGGCATTGATCTTTGGTAAAGCTCTGGCAGACCGGAAGCTGGCACAGCAGAGATGCGCTTATGAGGAGTACCGGGAGCAGGCAGCGGCATTTGCGGGTCCGGCCGTAATCGAGGTGTTTGGAGAGGATCCGTTTGTTCCTGTGGCCAAAAAGGAGTCGGCAGCTTACACGGAGAAGCAGAGAAAGCAGAAGTTAGAATACCAGTCGGCAGCCTCTCTTTTGTCCAATGAGTTTATTCCGGGGGATCAGGTCAGTTTTACGATCATTGCTTATCCGGTTCCGGAGATTGGCAGGGATTATGGAGAGATATTTGATGAAACAGTGCGGGTCAATACACTGGACAGTACACAGTATGGTGTGATCCAGCAGAAATTGATCGATGCCCTGGATCAGGGAGAGTATGTGACGGTGACAGGCCGTGGTGATAATCGTACCAGCCTGACGGTAGCACTTCATCCGCTGGAGGATCCGGAGCATCAGACGGACTTTGAAAACTGTCTGGCAGATGTAAATATTCCGCTGGGAGAGGTGTTTACTTCCCCGAAGCTGGAGGGCACCCACGGAACCCTTCATGTGACAGAAGTATATCTGAATGAACTGAAATATGAAAATTTAACGCTGGAGATCAAGGATGGTACGGTAGCTGATTATATCTGTACCAATTTTGGGACAGAACAGGAAAATAAAGCATATATTGAGGAAAATCTGTTATTCCAGCATCCGACGCTCCCAATGGGAGAGTTTGCCATTGGTACAAACACCACGGCATATGCTATGGGGCAGAAGTATGGTATATCCCATCTTTTGCCGATTCTGATCGCAGAAAAGACGGGACCTCATTTTGCCTTTGGTGATACCTGTTTTTCTCATGAGGAGGAGCTTGTGACATATAATCCGGATGGCAAACAGATGATGGCAAAAGAAAATCGTTTTTCTGCAATGCGTCATACAGAGCCGTCTAAAGCGTATTTTAACTGTCATACAGATGTGACGATCCCATATCATGAATTGGGAGATATTATTGTTCACTGCAGAGATGGCAGAGAGATTGTGTTAATTCAGAAAGGAAGGTTTGTACTGGAAGGTACGGAGGAATTAAACCGGGTTTTATAGAGATATTATCTTGCGGTTACGAATTTGTGATATACTGGATATAAAAGAAGGTTAAGCACGAAAGAATGGAGAAAGTATGAAATCAATTCAAACAAAATTTACAGTCCTGATGATATCAGGTCTATTGACAATGTCGCTATTGCTTGGCGGCACATGTTTGGTGTATGCGGGATATGAGTGGAAAGAAAATCTGAAAACGACACTTAATACCGTATGTGAGGAGCAGACTCTGCGGATGGATAATCAACTGGACACCATTAAGCAGTCTGCCACGATCATCTATAATTACGCCCAAAGCCGTCTGCCTTCGGTGAAGGAGCTGCAGGATGATGAGTTTCTCGAAAAGTATACGGACAAGGTAAGTGCTCTGGCAGAGAATGTTGCCGGTCACACGGATGGCACATTGGGGGTATACTTTCATTATGATCCGGAGCTGATAGATCCAAAGACAGGATTTTTCTGGTCGCGCAACGGATTGAAGGGAACACTGCAGGAGACTTCTGTCACGGATCTGTCAAAATATACAGAAAAAGATGAGGATAAGATATGCTGGTATTATCAGCCTGCAAAAGCAGGAAAGCCGACATGGACACGTACTTATTATAATGAGACCGTTGGCGTGGAAATGATATCCTATGGCATTCCGTTTTATAAGGGGGATATTCTGGTAGGTGTTATGGGCATTGATGTTGATTTTTCTTATCTGGTGGATCTGGCACAGGAGGGAGCCATCTATGAGAATGGACGGGGCAATCTTGTGGATCTGGAGCAGCGTCTCGTCTATTTCAGAAAACCGGGGGATGATGAGTGCACGATCCGCACCATTGATATCTCAGATCATTTTTACAATACCCTGAAACAGGCAGATTCCAATAAAGGAAAGCTTCTTCCTTTTTCCTATCAGGGAGCAAAATCCCATATGACATATCAGACATTAAACAATGGAATGAAATATGTGCTTCTGGCTCCGGTTGCGGAGACAAACCGGCCGAGAAATCATCTGCTGATCGCAATTTTGCTGGTAACCGGCGGCATTCTGGCAGGTTATTTGATCTTTACAACCTATATGACGAAAAAAATAGTACAACCTTTAAAGGAGCTGGATCATGCAGCCAGAGAGATTGCGGATGGTAATATGGATGTTAATATTGAATGTAATACCAATGATGAAGTAAAGACTTTGACAGACAGTATACAGCAGATGGCACAGAATCTGAAGTCCTATGTGAAGGAGATCAATGGTCTTGTGTACCGGGATGGTCTTACCGGTGTGAAAAATAAAATGTATTATTTCGAATATATTAAATCCCTTGCGGAAGAGCATGAAAAGAAACCATATGCGGTTGTGGTATTCTCAGTACTGGGGCTTGCAAAGGTGAACAAGAATCATGGAAGAAGCTATGGAGATGCCGTAGTGATGGCTGCCTGCCGTGGAATCTGCAAAGAGTTTTCCCATAGTCCGATTTTTCGGATTAGCGGAGATGAGTTTATTGCCGTTCTCAAGGGAAGCGATTATATGAAGCTTGATGAGCTGTTGCAGCAGTTTGAGGAGCATATGAAAGACAAAACTCTGGAGGAATCACCGGACATTCCGGTAGAGGTCGTATATGGTGTGGCGAGGTCCGATGAGGGAGATGAGGAGTATGATAAGGTATTCAGCAGAGCAGATCAGGAAATGTTCAAAAAGAAAAAAATGAAAGGAATATAAAGGATGCAGAAACAGGATAAGATCGCAGTACTGATCGACGGGGAGAATATTTCCCGCAAATACATCAAGTTGATATTAGATGAAGTCATAGAATTTGGTACGCCCACGTATAAAAGAGTATATGCTGATTTTTCGGAGGGGAGTGCTTCGGCATGGAAGGATGAGCTGCGTAAATACGCATTAACACCAATCTTTCAGATCAACTATACCAAAAACAAAAATGCCTCGGATTCAGCAATGATCATTGATGCCATGGATATTTTGTATACCGGCAACGTTACGGGCTTTTGTCTGGTAACGTCGGACAGTGATTTTACAAAGCTTGCCAATCGTCTCAGGGAGGCCGGAATGCTGGTGATCGGTATGGGAGAAAAAAAGACACCGATCTCTCTGGTATCCGCCTGTGAGACCTTCAAGTATCTGGATCTGTTATATAAGGCAGAGGATGAAAATAAAAAACAACAGAAAAAGAAGCCGGCAGGAGGCGGCAACAGCCAGTCCGGCAAGAAACAAAAGAAGGAATCCAAAAAGGAAGCTGTACCGGTTTATTCTTATGATGACAGCTTCTATGATTTTTATGATGACCGTTCCGAAGAGAGCTTCCTGACGAAGGAGGAGCTCGGGGATGAGATTGCTAATATCATTGATCTGAAGTCAGATGAGGATGGATGGATCAACCAGTCTGAGATCGGAATCCAGTTATCCAAAAGAATTCCGGGCTTTGATCCGAGAAACTATGGTTATTCCAAACTTGGTAAGCTGATTCGGAGCTTTGATTTTCTGGAGATTGATGCAGTTCCAAGTCCGAAAAATTCCAAACTCAGCATTGTATATGTACGAATTAAATGATGCACGGGTTAAAAGCAGATCGCAATGAAGGAGTATCAGGAAATTCATTAAAAGGAGGTAAGGTATGTACGAATGTCCCAATTGTGGTGGAAATCTGCGATATGATATTCCATCGAAAATGATGGCATGTGCCAGCTGTGATTCCAAGTTTGATCCCTATGAAGTGTCAGACAAAAATGGAGCGCAGGAGCAGGAAGAATACGAAGTAACCGTATTCCGATGTCCGCAGTGTGGCGGAGAAATTTACAGTACGGACAATACTGCAGCAGGTTTTTGTACCTTCTGTGGTTCGTCAGCGGTGCTGGAGAGCCGCCTGCAGAAGGAACACAGACCAAAGTATATCATTCCGTTTGGTCAGACGAAGGAGCAGTGCAAGAAAGCCTATATGAAAATGATGGGAAAGGCAGTATTTGCCCCGAAGGAGTTGAAAAGTGAGAAGCATATCAATGAGTTCCGGGGAATTTATATGCCGTACTGGATCTATGATGTGCAGCAGGGTGGCCCTGATATACAGTTGAGCGGAACAACGGAGATGCGCAAAGGAGATTACATAATCACCAGTCATTATAATCTGGATATGAACCTGGAAGCAGATTATAATGGCATTGCATATGACGCATCCTCTTCCTTTTCCGATAACATCAGTGGATGCCTTGCACCCTTTGACACAAAAGCGATGAAGGAGTTTACACCGGCGTATCTCAGTGGTTTTTATGCGGACAGTGCGGATGTGGATACCTCTCTTTACGTACAGGAGGCAGAGGAATTTGCGCTGGGAGAAACAGAGAAATTTATTGAGCAGTATCCAAATCTGCGGAAGTATTCTCTTGAGGAACGGGGAAGGACGCTTGAGAGAAAACTTCATTCGAAGGTGGATCAGGTAAACGGTGCTATGTTTCCGGTGTGGTTTATGGCATACAAAAATAACGATCGTGTGGCATACGCTACAGTAAACGGTCAGACAGGAAAAGTAGTTGCTGATCTTCCGGTGGATGTACCCAAGTACTTAGGAACGTCTGTGATTCTGACGATCCCGATCTTCCTGCTGCTAAACCGTTTTTTTACTGTGATACCGGGAATTCTTCTGGGAATCGTTGCACTGATCGCCGCAGTGTTATCCTTTATCTATTATGAGCAGATTGATGATATTGCGGTAAAGGAGGGCAAGGAGGATGACAAGGGAGCCATTGCAGTAAAGAGGCGGAAACAGCGGGAAAGCCACAAAAAGGCGCCGGGAGGAGAAGAGCTTCCGCCGAAATCGGATGCGCAGCTTGCGGCCACTGTAGAGGCAGAAAAGAAAAAAGATGGTGTAAAGGCGGTAGTTACGACAGGAAACAGCAGTGTTGTGGAGCTGGAAGATAACCGCTTGGTGATACGGATCGTTGATATCGTTCTTATGGTAATTCTTGTCGTAGGAGGACTGCTTACAGGTGGTGTATTGGAGCAGTATTTTACGAGAATTACCGTGGGACTTTCTGCGGTGGCGATCATTATATTCTGGTTCAGAGCGTGGTTCCGGATGGATGATATTGAGGCAAGAAAAGGACGAGGGATGGGGCTGACATGGATTTTGCTCCCGACGGTCCTTTCCGTTGCAGTGGCATTGATCAATCCGGTCAGTGATATATATTATTACAGCTGTGCTGCTTTCCTGCTGATCACCATGTTGATTGCGCTTGTGGATCTGATCCGGTGTTATAACCTGTTTGCAACCCGGCCATTGCCACAGTTTCATTATAAGGGAGGTGATGACCGTGCATAATAAGATATCGTTATTCCGGAATGCCTCAAGGCTCTTTTGTGTGGGTCTTCTGGTGGTGTTTTGTCTGTTGCCTGTGTTCTCACCTGTAATGGCAGAGGATATATTAGAACGGCCGGATGGAACGGTTTATACCGATGAAACGACAGGGTATAAGGTTGAGATCCATGATGATGCTTCTCTGCTGGAGGACAGTCAGCTGCATGCACTGGCGAAGGAAATGAAGGGGCTGACCAAATATGGATCGGTGGGATTTTTTACGACAGATATCGAGTATCGTTCTACTTCGGCACTGGCACATGATCTGTATGACACATATCTGTGGAAACAGAGCAGTGCAGAGGAAAGTGGCACACTCTTTTTGATCGACATGGCGCAGCGTAACATTTATATTTACAGTAATGGTGTGATCTATAAGACCATTACCAATGCCTATGCCAATACCATTACCGATAAGGTTTACAAATATGCGTCCGATCGCGACTATTACCGCTGTGCAAAAGAAGTTTATAACGCGGAGGTTATTCTGCTGGAGGGCAGAAAGATTGCCCAGCCTATGAAGTATGCGAGTAATATCTTTCTGGCAGCAGCTCTGGCTGTTTTGATCAATTATCTGCTGGTGAAATTATTCTCCAGAGCCAAGAGCCCGTCCGAGGCGGAGATGCTGGCATCGATTGCGGCAACCCAGCGGATCAATCAGTTGAATGTACAGTTTGTAAGGAATACGGAAACATACAGTCCGCGAAGCTCTTCCAGTTCCGGCGGAGGAGGCGGAGGCAGCAGCGGAGGAGGCGGAAGCTCCGGAGGGGGCGGAGGCCACAGCTTCTAACAATCAGATGACATTTACGAAAGCATGCAGCAGGAATCGCAGATCAGAACACCTGCAGTTGCTTGCGGATCACGGACAGACCGGTACGTTTTATATGCCGGTCTGTTTTTGTGCGCAGATATTTTATGCCATATTGACGCAGAGGCGTAGAATGTGATAAATTTGATATAACTATGAGAGAAAGTAAGGGTGTTTGGAATGTACAAAGGAATGGATTCTTACTGCGGTCTTAGCTGCGAGGAATGTGAATATCGGGAAGAGTTTCATTGCGGGGGATGTGTTGCAACCGGCGGCAATCCTTTTTACGGACCATGTGAGCTGGCGGCCTGTGCCCGCAAAAAGAAAGTGGACTTTTGTGGAGAATGTAAGGATTTCTGCTGCGAAATGCTTCACCGCTATTCGTATGATGACCAGGAAGGGGATGACCCGAAGGGGGCAAGGATCGAACGGTGCCGCCAGATGAAGGAATATCTGGTACAGCGTGCCAAGGCGGGAACAGATCCCATTGCAAGATGTGGACAGCATTGTACCTACTGTCTGCAGAGTCAGTGGTGTGGCGGATGCCGGAGTGATTATGCCTGCTGTTCCTTCGGAACCCTATTTCCGGATGGGCAGTGTGAGAATGTGATCTGCTCCAAACAACGGGGTCTGGAGGGATGCTACCAGTGTTTTGATCTGCCGGCATGCAGCAAGGGCTATTACAATATACAGACGGAATATATTGCCAAGGTTTCGGCCATATTTATCCAGAGGTATGGAAAAGCCTGTTTTGAGGAAACCATAAAAAAAGCTATGGACGATGGTGTTGCCTATCCGAAGGGATTTAACCAGGCGGGAAGCCTGCGGGCGGCTATGGATCTGATGGAGCATTACCGGATGCAGGATGATCTGTTTTGATCTTAATCAGAAAATGACGGAGGAACGGATATGCAGGATATGGATCAGAAAATATCTCAGACAATGATGGATTTTATTCAGGCGCACCCAAGCTGTTATCATGTGGCTGAGGGGCTGGCACAGATATTGGAAGAAAGCGGATTTGAACGCTTGTATGAAAATGAAAGATGGGAGCTGCAGGCGGGCAGGGATTACTATGTAATGAGAAATGGCTCCTCTTTGATCGGTTTTCGGATTCCGGAGGGAGCTGCCGGGAATTTCCAGATTGCCGCAAGTCACAGTGATTCTCCGAGCTTTAAGATTAAGGAACATCCGGAAATGAAGGTGGCAGGCCACTATATTGAACTGAACGTAGAAAAGTATGGAGGCATGCTTTGTGCGCCATGGTTTGACAGACCTCTTTCGATCGCCGGCAGGGTGATGGTGCGGACAGATCAGGGCCTTGAAACAAGAACGATCAATTTTGACCGGGATCTTGTGATGCTTCCCAATCTGGCGATCCATATGGACCGCAGCTTAAATGATGGATATACTTACAACGCCCAGAAGGATATGATCCCGATCTGGGGAGATGAAAAGGCAGAGGGAACCTTTCTGGCAATGGCAGCAGAGCAGGCAGGAGTGGAAGAAAAGGATCTGATTTCAACGGATCTGTTTTTGTATAATCGGATGCCGGGGACGATCTGGGGAGCTCATGGAGAGTATATATCCAGCCCGCATCTGGATGATGTACAGTGTGCCTATGCTTCGATCCGGGCTTTAGTGGAAGGCGGTCACAGGGACAGCATCAGCGTATGCAGCGTGTTTGATAATGAGGAGGTAGGAAGCGCTACAAAGCAGGGGGCAGCTTCCGGCTTCTTAAAGGATACACTGGCCCGGATCGCAGATTGCCTCGGAAAGGATGCAGAGGATTTCCGGATGATGCTTTCCGAGAGCTTTATGATCTCTGCGGACAACGCACATGCCGCACATCCGAACCATCTGGACAAGGCAGATCCAACGAACCGTCCATATATGAATGAGGGCATTGTGATCAAGTATAATGCCAATCAGAGGTACACCACAGATGCAGTTTCTGCCGCTGTATTTCAGGAAATCTGCCGGAGAGCAGATGTGCCGGTGCAAAGCTATGTGAATCGTTCAGATGTGCCGGGAGGTTCTACTCTTGGCAATATTGCAAGTCATCAGGTATCCATCAATATGGTGGACATCGGTCTGGCCCAGCTTGCAATGCATTCCCCTTATGAGACGGCGGGAGTTAAGGACACGTCTTATCTGATCCGTGCCCTTCGGGAGTTCTATAGTACGAAAATCTCCCGGTGTGGAGACGAAAAATATCAACTGCTGTAGCAGAAAGAAAGGTCTTCATTTTTGTATTTTATTTCAGATGAGAGGAGATGTTCGTGGTGAGCCGTGAGAGAAATTATAATATCGAATTATTGCGGGTCATTTCCTGTATCTTAGTGGTATGTATCCATGTGTCCAATGTGTACAGCAGGGCATATGGAGAGGTTTCCCGGGGGACATATTTATTTTCTCTTTTTACCAACTGCTTCAGTCGTGTTGCGGTTCCTGTCTTTTTTATGATCAGCGGATACCTTTTGCTGGAGGAAAATGTCAGTATTCGCAAAAGTATACACCGGGTGATCCATACTCTTTTGGTTCTTGTGTTCTGGAGTGTACTGTATTATATCTGGAACATCATATTCTGGGATGACCGGTATGATTTTGCGACTCTTTTTGAGGAACCGGTCAAAAAGCATTTATGGTTTTTGTATGCAATCCTTGGAATGTATATTGCACTCCCGTTTTTCCAGCTATTGTTTAAAAAAATGAACCGTCGCCTGACGGAATATTTTGTTATGCTCTGGATCTTTTTTCTGACATTATATTATGTGCTGGCACTGGCGGATATGGAGTTTACATATACCGTTCCAATGGTAGGCAATTCCAGTTATCTTGGTTATTTTGTGATGGGATATATTATACGATATTTTTCAAAGGATTATCGCCTGGGAAGTAAGATCTGTTTTGGCATTGCTTTTGCGGCAGGGATGATAAATATCGGGTTGACATGCTGGGGAACATGGGTGTCCGGCAGTCATGAAGAAATCTTTTTCCAGTATCGGAATCCTCTGATCGCCATATGTTCACTGGGAGTTTTTGGCGGGATCATAGAGCATGGAGTGATTCGTTTTACGGAAGCACAGAAGGCGTTAATGCAGATGATTTCAAGACATTCCTTTACTATTTATCTGTCACATATTATTTTTCTGGATATTGTGAAGGAAGAAATGGAACCGTTAGATGTGCCGGGATGGATTGGGATTCCGTTTTATACGCTTGGAATCTTTCTGGTAACCTTTGCGTTTGCGGTGGCAGCAGATAATGCGTGGAAGCATCTGCGGCAGTACCTGCCTAAGGCGATCGTGTAGAGTGTACATTTTAGAGGAAGAGATATGACTTCATTACAGAAACGATTATTTGAATTACAGGATACAAAATACCGGGATTTTCACAGTAAACTGATTCCGAATATTGATAAGGAACGTGTCATTGGAATACGGACTCCCATGCTGCGCCGGTTTGCAAAGGAGTTTGGAAAAAAAACGGAGGCAGAAGACTTTTTGGTGGAGCTGCCGCACGATTATTATGAGGAAAATAATCTTCATATGATGTTGCTCACCCAGGTGAAGGATTTTCAAAGGTGTCTGGAGCAGATTGAGAGATTTCTGCCATATATTGATAACTGGGCTACATGTGATCTGCCGCTTCCGAAATGTTTCGCTAAGCATAAAGAGGAGCTGCTGGGGCATATCCGGATCTGGATCGCCTCCGGTGAGACTTATACGATCCGTTATGGGATGGGCGTTTTGATGAGATTGTATCTGGATGAGGATTTCCGGCCGGAATATCCGGAATGGGTGGCCGGAGTAGTCTCAGATGAATATTATGTCAATATGATGATCGCGTGGTATCTGGCGACGGCCCTTGCCAGGCAGTGGGATACAGTGATCCCTTATCTGGAGGAACGCAGGCTGTCACCCTGGTTACATCACAAAACCATTCAGAAGGCAGTGGAAAGCTATCGGATCACGCCGGAGCAGAAGGTGTATCTGAGAAAACTGAGATAACGGAAATTTACGTTTCTTCCGTGCTTCTGACCACGATAATATCGTTGAGCTTTAAGACCGTATCCTTCTGGGGAAGGATCGACAGGTCATCCCGCAGGATCAGGTAAATGGTTGCCTGATCGTCATCTTCAATTTCTTCGATGGTCTTTCCGGCATATTGCTTATCTACAAATATTTCTGCAATTTCTTTAATATCTGTATTGCGAAAATTGGACAGCGTGCTTTTTCGTTGATACTGCTCTACGAAACCGGCACTGATGATACCGGTAGGGATCGCAACGGCTCCCACGCCAAGATAGGCGATCACGATCGCCATGATCCTGCCCAGTGGAGTGATGGGGTAAATGTCACCGTATCCCACAGTGAGCAGAGTGGACATGCTCCACCAGAGACCGCTGAAGGCATTCTGAAAGACCGCGGGCTGGGCGTTGTGCTCCACGCTGTACATACAAAGACTGCTTGCGAGCATCAAAACCAGTACAATAAACAGAGAGGAAATGATCTGGTTCTTTTTCTCATAGAGAACCGTTGTGATCACATTAAAGGAATCATATTTTGCATTGAGACGGAACAAATGAAAAATACGCGCCACACGGAGCATGCGAAAGATTACAAAGCCTGACAGAAAAGATGCCGGTACAATGGTCAGTAAGTCAATAATGCCGTCGAAGGAGATCAGAAAATGAAGTCTTGCACGGCAGAGGGATATTTCCGGATAGAGATATCCGGCAGTCCAGATACGGAAAATATATTCCACGCAGAAGATCGAGATGGTAATCACTTCTATGACACGAAACCATGTAGATAGAAACGCCAGCTCCTGAAAGGTTTCCATGAAAGTGACAACGATATTGGCGAAGATCGTTACGGTGATAAAGATATCAAAAAAACGGCTGATTTGATTGCTCCGGTCGCCGATCTGAATGATATTAAACAATTTTTCTTTCATAAGTTACTCCTTCTATAAAACGCTTGACGGCATGGGACGCTGATTCCTGATCCCGTAGACAAAAGACAATCGTTCGGCAGGCGGGGACATCCGGCTCTCTTATAGTAATGTGATAAGGAAATCTGCCATTACAATAACCGTACCTCACCGGATTCAATATCATAAATGGCACCCATGACGCGGAGTCCGGTATCTTCTTCCATATGATGGATCTCTAGGCTGTCCTCAATGATCCGGATGCTGTGGGCAACATTTAGCTCACAGGCTTTTGCGGCGTCCGTTTCGTCTCCGATGGCAAGACGGATCTCATCGGTAATAAATTTAATGTAGTTTTCCGGATTACCATTTATTGCTGCGTCCACAGCACCGCAATGGGTATGACCCATCACAAGGATCAGACGGCAGCCCAGATGGCCGGCGGCATATTCGATGCTTCCAAGCTGGTGGTCATCAATCACATTGCCTGCCAGACGGATCACAAAAAGCTCCCCGATTCCGGCAGAAAATATATGTTCCGGAATGACTCTGGAATCTGAGCAGGTGACAATGATCGCATAGGGAGACTGACCATGCAGAGAGGTCAGCCTTCTTTTTTCTTTGGAAATATCTCCCACTCCGTATTTGGAGTCAATATATTGTTTATTGCCGGTAAGCAGCTTTTCTACGGCTTCCTTTGCTGTTATCTGTAATGTTTCTATCATTCCTTATCACCTCGTAAAAAGAAAATATTGATGACTTTATAATATCAATCCGGTTGAAGAATGTCAAAAAATGGAATATTCTATAGTAAGAATTATGAGAAGAGAGGCATATTTTAAGGCGACCAGCTGCGGAGCTATTCTCGCCGTGATCGCCTTTTTCTGCAGCCTATCAGTTCCAATTGCAATATAAAAATTAAATGGAGATCCATCCCAGTGCATTTGCTACCGAGCTGATCAAGATGATCGCCGCAAAGATCGGGCAGAGATATTTGATCATAAAGACAAAGATCTTTTTGCGTCGGAATGGCATACCGCTCTGTGTCACTTCTTCTTCAATCTTGTCTACACCAATCACTCTGGAAACAAGCAGACAAGTGGCAAATGCGGCGATCGGCATCATCACAGAGTTCGTCAGGAAATCAAAGAAATCCAGAAACTGCATGCCGATGATCTTGATGCCGGCGAGTGGACCGTATCCCAGAGAAGAAAGGCTTCCCAGGATCAGGATAATGGCACCGGCAAGGAGAGTGGATTTCTGACGGTTCCAGCCAAGCTCATCCTCAAAGGTGGAAACGCAGCTCTCGGTCAGCGCAATGGAGCTTGTGAGAGCGGCAAATAGTACAAGGGTAAAAAATAAAATACCAACAGCCGTTCCGAAGCCCATACTGTTAAACATTTTTGGAATCGTGATAAACATCAGTGCCGGACCGGATTGCAGTGTAGCAGAATCACTGCCGGAAAATGCAAAGACAGCCGGGATGATCATAAGGCCTGCCATGATCGCAATGGCGGTATCAAATACCTCGACATTCTGCGTGGAGTCCTCAATGGAAACATCTTTTTTCATATAAGATCCAAAGGTCACCAGAATACCCATGGCAATGGAGAGGGAGTAAAACATCTGTCCCATAGCAGCAACCACGGTCATCCAGGAAAAATCCTTCAGATTTGGAACAATAAAATATTTCACACCTTCTAATGCACCCGGTCTGGTAACAGAATAGATCGTAATGATCACAGAAAGAACCACAAGGATCGGCATCATAAACTTGGAGACACGTTCGATACCGTTTCTCACGCCGGCATAAATAATGGCAACGGTGATCAGGGCAAATACGACAAAGCAAAGCTCTGTGGATGTACCGTTGGAAATAAATCCGGAGAAGTAGCTGTCTGTGGCCAGCTTTCCGCTGTTTCCTTTGATGTATTCCAGCAGATATTTGATGACCCAGCCTCCGATCACAGAATAATATGGGACGATCAGAAGAGGGATGACTGCGTTGATCCAGCCACCTGCAGAAAGCCAGCCGGAACGACCGAAGCTGTGGAAAGCACCTACGGGACTTTTATGTGTCATACGCCCCAGAGAGGTTTCCGCCATGATCATGGTATAACCGAAGGTCAGTGCCAGCAGAATATAGATAAGCAGGAAAATTCCTCCACCGTATTTGGCGGCAAGATATGGAAATCTCCAGATATTTCCGAGACCAACGGATGCTCCGGCTGCAGACAGGACAAAGCCGATCTTGCCGGAAAAAGAACTTCTTTTCTTTTTATGTGTTTTCATTTTTTCACTTAATCCTCCTTGTTTTTGTAAAGCAAAAATCTGCGCTTTATAGCGAGGAGAGGATTTTGCCTCCTTGTTTTACTTACTTAAATAGTATTAATACCGTGAAATATCAGTATAACACAGGTCGCGCAAAAGGGCAATCGGACATCAAAAAAGTGTTTGAAATCAGGGAAAGGTTTGTGAAATTTGATGATAATTCATGCTTCTGATTATAGAAATGAATAATACGAGTTTCAAAAAATAAAAAAAATCGACTTTTGAAAGTGGGTGGTTACAGGTATTCGCCGTTCCGGTAAATCGGAATTTAACTTTTGGACATAAGAAATATTATGGGTGCATTTCAGGCAGTGTATAATTTTTCCTGTTTTTTGCATACTACCCATATAGCACAATTATAGAAAGTATGTAAGAAGCAGGAGGAATTTTTATATGAAGGCGACAGGTATTGTTCGAAGAATAGATGATCTGGGACGGGTGGTCATACCAAAGGAAATCCGGCGGACTCTGCGGATCCGTGTGGGAGATCCGTTAGAGATATATACGGACAGGGAAGGGGAAGTGATCTTAAAAAAATATTCTCTGATGGGGGATATGGGGATTTTTGCACAGCAGTATGCAGATTCGTTGGCACAGACCACAGGGTATCAGGTGGTCGTGACGGACAGAGAGCAGGTGATCGCAGCTTCTGCAGGGGCACGCAAGGAGCTGATGGACAAAGCCATCAGCCGGGAAATGCAGCAGATGATCGATGGACGGGAAATTTCTGTGGCTTCCGGAGAAAGCAAAGAGTATCGCAAGATAAGTGATGAGGCAGAACCGTTTGCATGGGAAGTGATCTGCCCGATCATTTCCGAGGGAGATGCGGTTGGTGCAGTGGTGATCTTTACCCGGAGTCAGAAGGAAAGCCTTGGTGATGCAGAACGGAAGCTGGCGCATGTGGCAGCAGGTTTTCTGGGGAGACAGCTGGAGCAGTAGAAAACAGACCATTTATACACCGATTGATGTGAGATTATAACCCTACAATCGTAGAATGTCAAAAAGTGCGGACAAAATCGAAAGAATTGCTGAAAATCCTTGACAAACAGGGGTAATAAGGGTATAAATAGACTTGTAAGTTTTTACGGAAATTTTTATTGAGGAGGAGTTTATCCATGAACAAGACAGAATTGGTTGCAGCTATCGCAGAGAAGTCTGAGCTTTCTAAGAAGGATTCTGAGAAGGCATTAAAGGCATTTATCGACACTGTTACAGAAGAGTTAAAGAAGGGCGAGAAGATTCAGTTAGTTGGCTTTGGTACATTCGAGGTACAGCACAGAGCAGCTAGAGAGGGAAGAAACCCACTCACAAAAGAGACAATCAAGATCGCAGCTTCAAACGCTCCTAAGTTTAAGGCTGGTAAGGCTTTAAAGGATGCTGTAAACGAGTAATTTTTGTGAAACAGGATATGCTTTGGGTTGCCGTTCAGGCAACCCTTTTTTTGACAGCAGTTTATTAAATTAAAAAATAAAACATCTTATATTTATTGATAGAAGCTATAGGGGGAATTATTATGAGATTAGATAAATACTTAAAGGTTTCCAGACTGATCAAGAGAAGACCGGTTGCCAATGAGGCGTGTGATGCCGGCAGGATTCAGGTTAATGGGAAAGTGGCAAAGGCATCCCTTAACATAAAAGTGGGAGATATTATTGAGATTACCTTTGGGGATAAGGTTGTGAAGGTTGAGGTTCTCAGTATCGAAGAAACATATAAAAAGGATGAAGCGAAGGAACTGTACCGCGTTCTTTAAGGGGTGTGTCGGAAGAGAACATTTTCAAAAAAGAAAAGACAGGAACATAATCCCAGAACCGTCTGCATATATATTTGTTATGCAGGCGGTTTTTATTTTTGACATAGTTAGAAAGCTGCCTTCGGTTTAAGTTGTTCTTAAGGGTTTTGCGGTACAGAAATGGAGACAGGAAAATGGAAGACAATAGAAATTTACATGAAAACAGAGGGGTACATAAGGTATATCTGAATGGGCGGCGCACAGCAGTGATGTCCGGGGTGCGGGATGTCCTTTCCTTTGATGCGAAGGAGGTATATCTGGAGACGGAGCAGGGCATTCTTCTGATCAAGGGGGATGAACTTCATGTAAACCGTCTGTCGCTGGAAAAGGGAGAAGTTGATGTAGATGGAAGGATCGACAGCTTTGCGTATTCCGACAAGAATGATCCTGAGAAGAAAGCAACATCATTTTTAGGGAGAATGTTTCAGTGAGACAGATCATTCAGGAACAGATTTATTTTCAGATCACGACATTGTGCGCAGGAATGTTTTTGATGTTTGGATATGATATCCTGCGGCTCTGGCGGTGGTTCCTTCCTCATGGAAAAATATGGGTGTGGGTGGAGGACTTGCTGTACTGGAGTTTGTCCGGCATTCCGGTATTTATTTTGTTTTTCCGGATGATCGACGGGGTGCCCCGGTGGTATGGAATTGCCGGAATGCTTGCCGGAGGGATTTTATATGAGGCGGGAATCAGTATTCCCATCCGTGCCGGACTGCATCGGATATTGGGCAAATATAATAAAAAAATAGGATTTAGGGTTGCGAAATTAGCCAAAATGTTGTATAGTAAAATAACTGGACCAAATAGCAAAAGCTAGATGGAATGGGCATTCGGAACAGGTTTTACTGACATTTTATTTGGACGCTATATCTGGTATATGTTACTGATCGGTTGTACTAGATATGGACTGTCTGAGAGGCATTGACCGTTGTATTTCGTTGGGGGACGAAATGTGGCTGGTCCAAGGGGAGTTGATGAAGTATATGGCACGACGAAGACGTAAAAAGAAGCTGAGTCCGTTTACGGTTGTCGGTGTGATAGTGTTGTGTTGTGTTCTGTGTGGAACATTCACTTATAAGACGATCACATTAAAGGCGGAGTCGGCGAAGTATTCAGCACAGATTTCAGAGCTTAAGAAGGAAAAGAAAAAGCTGAATGAGCAGAAGGCTGAGATTAAGGACTATGAATCCTATGCAAAGACAAAGGAGTATACCGAAGAGGTGGCCCGCGATAAGCTGGGTCTTGTATATCCTAATGAGATTATCTTTGAACCAAACGACAAATAATAAAAAGAGTTTCACAGAAATGTGAGGCTCTTTTTTTGCATATTTTTGTCGAGGAAAATATTTTGGACAGGTTCCCGGTTTTGACAAAATATTTGAAAATTCTTTTCTATACTTTGTTGCACTGACGAAAACAGAGGGGGATGTGTCATGAAAAAAATTCATAAAAAAATGTTGGTGCAGCTGTTGTTTGGCTTTTTGATCGGGCGTGTGGTCCTGCTGGAACGAAATCCTGCCGGGGCAGCTTTTTTTGCGGGAGCACTGGTCCAGAGCGGAGGTGTTGTTCCATTGGTGTTTTCAGTGGGACTGGGGATGCTTTCTGCGTTACCGGTGGAAGCGGTCCTTCGTTACGGAGTCGGTATGCTTGGGATTGTTGTTGCCCAAAATCTCATGGAACGGCAGGGGATGAAATGGAGTGTCTGGCAGTCTTCCGGACTGATGGCGGCAACACTGGCCGTCCTGTCTGTGACCCAGTATACGATTTTGCCGTACCAGTGGAAGGATATTTTATTTACGATACTGGAGCCTGTACTGGTGGTGGCTTTGGCTAGAGTTTTTCAGGAGGGACAGCAGTATTTGTTCCACTTTCGGAGAGGACGGCAGATCAGTCAGGAACAGCTGCTTAGTCTGGTCTTGATGGGAATGCTTGCGTTATACGGGATTCCGGAGGTGATGATCCGTGATATTTCCTTGACGGTGCTTGTGGTGTTTTTGCTGGTGCCTTTTGCGGGGTATCAGTATGGTATCGGTGTGGGAGCCGCGGCAGGGGCTGCGGGAGGAATTATTTTGTCACTTATGGGACAGGACGAAGGCTTTGTGGGGAGCCTCTGCCTGTTGGGAATGATTACGGCATTATTCCGGGATAAAGGGAAAATGTGGAGTTTGTCCGCTTATTTGCTGGGGGCTCTCGGAATTGGGGTCAGTCTCAACAGGGAAATGCTTGACCTGGGAATGATCAAAATGCTGGTGATTGACAGCCTGATCCTGGCGGCGGTGCCGGACAAGCTGCTCCGCCGGTTAAGAATTCCTCTTTATGGAGACCGGGGGGCAGGAGAAAATCCCGAAGGCTTGCAGATGAAAAATAAGCTGGAGGGTTTTTCAGATTCCTTCCGGCAGCTTGCCCGTGTGCTGCAAAAGCAGAGTGAAGAAAAAACAGGAGTAAACCGCCGGGATGTAAGGCTTCTGATGAAGGAGATGGCAGAACAGGTCTGTGATAAATGCAGTAATCGGGAATATTGTATGGGACAGGTGGCGGTAAATCGTCCGGAGGTAGTTTCGCATCTGATGGAGATGCAGGAGCGGGGAATGCTGCGCATTGATCAGATGCCTGCGGAGTTTGTGGAGGAATGTATTCATCCGGACTGGTTTTTGATGGAGGCAAATCAGGGACTTCGGATGGCGCGCACCGTGATGAGCTTTCAGAATCAGCTTGCCCAGAACAGACGGGTGCTGGCCGGACAGATGGAACAGGTGGGAGATCTTTTCCGGGAACTTGCGGGAGATGCAGGACAGACAGCAAAGGTGCCGGAGGAGATGGAAAATGTGATCAAACGGGAGCTTGCGGGAATGAGGGTAAAGGTGGAGGATCTGATCATTTACCGGGACAAGCGGGACCGGCTGGAAATCCGGATGAAGGCCCATACAGGGAAGGGGAGGCTGGTGACGGCGAGGGAGACTGCCGGTGTTTTGTCGGATCTTTTTGGACGGTCGTTTATGCCGTCCAGAGAAAGTCATAATGTGATTCCGAAGAAGGAAACAGAAATGGTTTTTGTAGAAGATACGCCATATCTGGCAGTGACAGGTGTGGGAAGACGGATGAAGGAAGGAGAGGAGGTTTCCGGAGACAATTTTTCCTGTTTGTCTCTGCCCAATGGGGAACTGCTGCTGGCACTCTCTGACGGTATGGGAAGCGGAAAGGGGGCATTTGGGGAAAGTCAGGTGGTGATCGAACTGCTGGAACAGATGACAGAAGCCGGATTTTCCAAAATCTCTGCTTTGAAGCTGATCAATTCTCTTTATATGCCGGAGGCAGTACAGACCAGCTTTGCTACGGCAGATGTGGTGGTACTGGACCTGTATCAGGGAAGCTGCCAGTTTATGAAAAACGGGGCGGCTGCCACATGGATCCGCAGGGGAAAAGGCGTGGAACGGATTGAGGGACAGGCACTTCCGGTGGGGGTCTATCAGGAGGCTGAACCGTATTTTGAGAAGACGGAGATATATTCCGGAGATTATGTTATAATGATGACAGATGGCATTGTAGATGCGTTTGCAGGCCGGGAGGAGGAACTGGAGCGTCTGCTTCAGGAGCAGAGAATTGTCAATCCTCAGGAGCTTGCAGAATATATTGTTGATGAGGCCGTGGCTCAGAGTGGAGGAAAAGTAAATGATGATATGAGCGTGGTCGTAGCTGCTGTCTGGGAAAGAACCAGAGAGAATTCATACGTGCCGTCCTACAAAAACAGACAGCTGCGGCTGTCATAAAGGAGATAACTTACGCAATGAGACTGGAATCATACCATGAGGTGAAGGACTTTTGCAGACAAAACCATTTGCTGGAGCCGTCCGATCGCGTGCTGGTGGCATTTTCCGGCGGAGCGGATTCGGTATATCTGGCACGGGCATTGTTGGAGTTGTCCCAGGAATGGGACTTTGTGGTGGAGCTGATCCATGTGAATCACCAGATCCGGGGAGAAGAAGCAGAACGGGATGAGATGTTTTGTAAGAGTTTTGCGGAGGAGAATGGCATCAGAATTCACATATGCAGGGGAGATGTCCCTAAAATGGTACAGGAACAGAAATATTCTCTGGAAGAGGCGGCCAGAATATATCGCTATCGGTGCATTGAAGAAACAGCAGAGCAGTATGGCTTCCAAAAGGTGGCAATCGCTCACCATCAGGACGATCAGGCAGAAACGGTCCTGTTTCAGATGCTGCGGGGCAGTGGTGTGAGGGGAATGGGGGGAATGTGCCCCCGGAATGGCAGATATATCCGTCCACTGCTCTTTTTATGTCACGATCAAATTGTCCGTGAATTGGGACAGATCTCCCAGTCCTGGTGCGAGGACAGCACAAATCAGGAGGCAGATTGCAGCCGTAATCAGATCCGTCTGAAGATACTGCCTCTGCTGGAGGAGTGCGTCAATCGCAGAGCGTCGGAGCATCTGGCACGTACTGCAGTCTGGATGCAGGAGGTACAGGCGTTTTTGGAGGAGGAGCTTGCGAAACGTCTTCCGGAGCTGGTGGTGGATTTCCCGGAAGAGGGATTTGCCGGGCGCAAAGAGCTTCGGGCAAGGGTCAGGGAGCTTCAAATGCTTCCCAAAGCACTGCAGAGAGAGTTTGCTTATTGGATGATCACACAGGCGGCGGAGCACCGGAAGGATATCACCAGCCGTCATCTGGAGGCGCTGCTTGCTCTGGCGGCAGGGGAGAGCGGCAAACGGATTTCTCTGCCTTATGGTCTGGTGGCCGGCAGGGATTACGATATCCTCTGGATCCGCAAAGAGTATCCGAATAAGGTACAGCAACCGGATAAAGCAAAACAAGGAAAAACTGCGGCAGAAACAGAAAACACGGCAGAAGCGGGCAGAAACGGGACAGAGGACAATACTTATCCGTACTGGGATTCTGCGGGGAAAGAACCCAAAAGTATTGTGCTGTGCGGCACAGAAGGCAAAGAAATAAAGCTTTTATTGCAGCGGAAGAATTTTTTTGAAGCATTTGAAGATAATGAAAGAAAAATACCGAAAAATAACTGTACGAAATGGTTTGATTATGCTAAAATAAATGGTATGCTTGAATTTCGTCATCCTGAAGAAGGTGATTTTCTGTGGCTGGATGAACAGGGGACACGGAAGAAACCTCTGAATCGTCTGTTGATCGACAGGCATGTTCCCAGAGAAGATCGAAGGAAGATATGGATACTGGCAGAGGGAAGTCACGTTGTATGGATCCCGGAGCTTGACAGAGTCAGTGCCGGATATTATGTATCGGACAGGACAGAGGAAATTTTATGTATAAAAATGATTACTGAGAGTGAGAAAAAAGATGAAAGAAATAGTACATGTTATGTTTTCCCGGGAGCAGGTGGAAAACAGGATTAAAGAGATGGCAGACCAGATCAACGAAGAATATGGGATGAAGCCCCTGCGTCTGATCTGTATTTTGAAGGGGAGTGTATTCTTCTCCTGTGAGCTTGCAAAGCACTTGAAGATGCCTGTAACGATTGATTTTATGTCTGTATCCAGTTATGGAAACAGCACATCCAGTTCAGGTAAGATTACGATCAAGAAGGATCTGGAGCAGTCGATCCAGGGAGTGGACTGTCTGTTGATCGAGGATATTATCGACACAGGCTATACCCTCTCTATGCTGAAGCCGATGCTTCTGGAGAGAAAGCCGGAGAGCTTTAAGATCTGCACTCTTTTAAATAAACCGGACCGCAGAGAGGTAGAGATGGAGGCAGATTATACCGGATTTTCCATTCCGGATGAGTTTGTAGTTGGTTATGGTCTGGACTATGCACAGAAGTATAGAAATCTTCCATTTGTAGGCACACTGGAGTTTATTGAAGAATAGTGTGCGAATGCAGGCCCTCGCAGGAGGGGAGCAGTAATGCTGCACAGGAAATGAAGCAGGCAGTCCTGTTTCATTCTGAAATAAATATCAGGTAAGGAGACATTCATGAGGCAACAGATGAGAACAGGAATCGGCTTTTATCTGCTGATTCTGGTGATTATTGCGGCTGCCGTCTATGTTTCGGGTACTTTGGACCAGGGTGGACAAAAGACATACAATATTGTCAATTTCACTCAGGATCTGGAGGATGGAGATGTCACATCCGTGGCAATCCTGCCCAATGAGGAGGTGCCTACCGGAGAGGTAGACGTCCGCAAGAAAGACGGCTCTGCGCAGAGCTTTTATGTATCAGATGTAACAGAGGTAGAGAAGCTGATCCGGAGTAAGGACAGCAAGCTGGCAGATCAGTATGTGATGAAGGATGTGCAGAAGCCATCCTGGATCATTACGACACTTCTTCCCTATCTTTTGGGAATCATTGCCATCTTCTTTTTATTCTCGTTCCTGTCTGCACAGACAGCAGGACAGGGGGGCAGCAATGCCAAGATGATGAATTTTGGCAAGAGCCGTGCCCAGAGGATTGATCCCGACGATCCAAATGCCAAGCATTTTAAAGATGTGGCAGGATTAAAGGAGGAGAAGGAGGAGCTGGAGGAGATCGTGGATTTCCTGGCAGACCCTGCCAAATATACCGAGAGAGGTGCCCGTATTCCGAAGGGTATCATCCTTGTGGGACCTCCGGGAACCGGTAAGACACTTCTTGCCAAGGCCGTGGCCGGAGAAGCAGGCGTTCCGTTCTTTAGTTTATCCGGTTCGGATTTTGTGGAGATGTTTGTGGGTGTCGGTGCATCCCGTGTCCGTGATATGTTTGCGGAGGCAAAGAAAAATGCACCGTGTATTGTATTTATCGATGAGATTGATGCGGTGGCCCGTAAGAGAGGTACCGGTCTGGGCGGTGGCCACGATGAGCGCGAGCAGACGCTGAACCAGATGCTGGTAGAGATGGATGGTTTCGGCGTCAATGAAGGCATTATTGTGATGGCTGCAACCAACCGTGTGGATATTCTGGATCCGGCGATCCTTCGTCCGGGACGATTTGACCGTCGGGTGGCAGTCGGCAGACCGGATGTCAGAGGCCGTGAGGAGATCCTTGAGGTTCATTCCAAAGGCAAACCGTTAAGCGATGACGTGGATCTGGAAAAGGTAGCAAGAACAACCGTAGGATTTACCGGAGCGGATCTGGAGAATCTTATGAACGAGTCTGCGATCGCCTGTGCCAGAGAAGGCCGGCCATGCATTACGCAGGCGGATATTGATAAATCCTTTATTAAAGTGGGGATCGGTACAGAGAAGAAAAGTAAGATCATTTCCGAGAAGGACAAAAAGATCACTGCATACCACGAGTCAGGTCATGCTATTTTGTTCCATGTTCTGCCGGATGTGGGACCGGTGCATATTGTTTCTGTGATTCCGACCGGACAGGGGGCAGCAGGTTATACCATGCCTTTGCCGGATAAGGATGAGACCTTTACAACCCGCGGAAAGATGCTGCAGGATATTATGGTCAGTCTCGGTGGCCGTATTGCAGAGTCTTTGATCTTTGATGATATTACCACGGGAGCATCCCAGGATATCAAATCAGCGACGGCGACAGCCCGCGATATGGTGACGAAGTATGGTTTTTCTGATGCCATCGGTATGATCAATTATGCCGACAGTGATGAAGTGTTTATTGGAAACGATTTTGGCCATACCAGCAGAACATACAGTGAGGAAACGGCAAGAGACATTGACAAAGAGGTTCGTGCCATTATTCAGGACTGTTATCAAAAAGCCCGTGCTATTATTGAGGAGCATATGGATGTGCTTCATGCATCAGCGGAGATTCTGATGGATCGGGAGCGTATTACCAGAGAAGAGTTTGAGGCTCTCTTTGAGAAGGATCACGAGGATCAGACAGAGACGGAGACAGATTCATCCGACAAATAAGGCGTTTATGGACGCATTTGATAGAAATCACAAAAAACGGCTATCATTTTCAGATTTTTTATGGAAAATGATAGCCGTTTTTCATGGGAAAGCAAAAATGCACAAAAACTTTTTGGAAAAGATGGTAAGTTTATGCACACTTTAGCAGACCCCGCTGTTATACTAATCATCGTAAACCCCAATACATTATATAGTTTTTGCTACACCCCATAAGTAACAAAAATA